>OAUW01000012.1_pt1 | contig 209462 bp, 161 predicted proteins | sample 1495241 | NCBI WGS metagenome assembly OAUW01 (sample SAMEA2580063, study PRJEB22360) | human gut metagenome | biome: human gut; feature: human-associated habitat; material: faeces | place: Denmark | collected 2008/2010
TTTTTTTTAGAGAAGCCCCCGTATCGATAGAAAGATACGGGGGCTTTATTGTTTTTGTCCCTTTGGGAACGGGGTTGCCGGAATGTATCCCATTGAGGGGACTTCTCTAGGGGGATTTTCATACGGCGGTTCTCCGGGGATAGCCTTTATTTCTTCTTTCCTTGTTATCTTATCGTTATCTTTACAGAACAAAATTGGTGAAAAACGATGTTTTTTAGGAAAATGGGTTACTTTTATTTCATTCTTCTTGTTTGATATCAAATGCTTTTTCGTAATTTTGGCGTGAATCTAATAAGGACTGAGAAAAATCATGCAATTAATATTGTAATCAATCATATAATAACTCCTGTAAAATATGGAAAACAAGATTCAAGAGCTAACTGATAAGATTTATCGTGAAGGGGTGGAAAAAGGTAATGAAGAAGCCCAAAAGCTTATCTTAAAAGCTCAGGAAGAAGCCAAGAAAATTGTAGAGAATGCGCAGAAAGAGGCTGACTCTATTGTGGCTACCGCACGTAAGTCTGCCGATGAGTTGGCGGAGAATACCAAATCAGAGTTAAAACTGTTTGCCGGTCAGGCTGTGAATGCCTTGAAATCTGAAATCGCTACTTTGGTAACGGACAAGATTGTAAATGCTGATGTGAAAGCTTTTGCCGCAAATAAAGATTTCCTTAACGCTTTTATTGTAGCATTAGCGTCTAAATGGAGTGCCAATGAACCTATTGTGATCTCTACATCGGATGCGGACGATTTGAAAAAGTACTTCACCGCTCAAGCAAAAGCTTTATTGGATAAGGGTGTGAAGATTGAGCAAGTAAATGGAAACAAGACTCTTTTCTCTGTCTCGCCGGCGGACGGTTCTTACAAAGTGAACTTTGGTGAAGAAGAGTTTATGAATTACTTCAAAGAATTCCTGCGTCCGCAATTAGTGGAAATGCTGTTTTAATTCCCCACAGGATTATGAGTAAATATTATTACTTGGTAGCCGGTTTGCCAGAACTTACTTTAGAGGATAGCAAATTGAGCTATACGGTAGCTGATTTCAAGACGGAATTGTATCCGGCTTTGTCTGAGGATGATAAAAAGTTGATAGACTTGTTTTATCTTCAATTCGACAATGCAAATGTCTTGAAATTACTGAAAGACAAAGACGCTGCGATTGATAAGCGGGGAAACTACTCGGCGGAAGAATTGGCTGAGTATATCTCATTGCTGAAAGAAGGCGGTGAGTTGGCTGATCGCGTGTTCCCGTCTTATCTGTCTACTTTTATTTCCGAATATTTCAGCTTATCCGTTGAAGATGAATTTTTGCATGAAGATCGTTTGGCGGCACTTTATTATGCCTATGCCATGGAATGCAAAAATAAGTTTGTATCTGCATGGTTCGGTTTTAATCTTGTGATTAATAATGTATTGGTCGCGCTGACGGCAAGGAAGTTTAAAATGGATGTAGCTCCGTTGATAGTGGGAGATACGGAAGTTTGTGAAGCTCTGCGCACATCCGGTGCTCGAGATTTCGGATTAAGCGGTGAAGTGGAGTGGCTGGATCAGCTGGTGAAAATCAGTGAGACGGAAGAACTGGTGGAACGGGAGAAAAAGATAGACCAATTACGGTGGAATTGGATGGAAGAAACTACTTTCTTTGACTATTTCACAGTGGAACGTCTGTTCGTATTCCTGTTACAGCTCGAAATGATAGAGCGTTGGATTGCATTGGATAAAGAAAAGGGTAGTCAGCTGTTCCGTAGTATTATCGCTACATTGAAGGATGAAGTGCAGATACCCGCAGAATTCAGATAAAATAAATTACATAATTATATGGCAACAAAAGGAACTGTTAGTGGCGTAATAGCCAACATGGTAACCCTCGTCGTTGACGGCCCCGTGGCACAGAATGAGATTTGTTATATCTCGACCGGCGGAGACAGATTGATGGCGGAGGTTATTAAAGTGGTAGGCACTCAGGTCTATGTACAGGTGTTTGAAAGCACCCGTGGACTGAAGGTGGGAGCCGAAGCTGAGTTTACCGGACATATGCTCGAAGTGACATTAGGTCCCGGTATGCTTTCTAAAAACTATGACGGTCTGCAAAATGACCTTGATAAAATGGATGGCGTTTTCCTGAAGCGCGGACAATACACGTATCCGTTGGATAAAGGAAGTAAATGGCATTTTGTACCTTTGGCAAAGGTTGGCGACCAAGTGGAAGCCGCTGCATGGCTGGGACAAGTGGATGAGAACTTTCAGCCACTGAAGATTATGGTTCCTTTCGAGCAAAAGGGTGTATGTACCGTGAAGTCTATCGTGGAAGAGGGTGATTATGGTATTGAGGATACAATTGCCGTTTTGACTGACGAGGAAGGTAATGATGTCAAGGTGAATATGATTCAGAAATGGCCTGTGAAACGTGCCATGACGAACTATAAGGAAAAACCGCGTCCTTTCAAATTGTTGGAAACGGGTGTACGTGTGATTGACACCGTTAATCCGATTGTAGAAGGCGGTACGGGATTTATCCCCGGTCCGTTCGGTACGGGTAAGACGGTGCTTCAGCATGCTATCTCCAAACAGGCTGAAGCTGACATTGTAATCATCGCCGCCTGTGGTGAACGTGCCAATGAGGTTGTGGAAATCTTTACGGAATTCCCCGAACTGGTTGACCCGCATACAGGCCGTAAATTGATGGAGCGTACTATTATTATCGCCAATACTTCCAACATGCCGGTAGCCGCCCGTGAAGCATCTGTGTACACAGCCATGACGATTGCGGAATACTACCGAAGTATGGGATTGAAAGTATTGTTGATGGCCGACTCTACTTCCCGTTGGGCTCAGGCATTGCGCGAGATGTCCAACCGTATGGAAGAGTTGCCCGGTCCCGACGCATTCCCGATGGACTTGTCTTCTATTATTTCCAACTTCTACGGCCGTGCCGGATACGTGAAGCTGAATAACGGTGAAACCGGTTCTATTACGTTTATCGGTACGGTATCTCCTGCCGGCGGTAACTTGAAAGAACCGGTAACCGAGAATACCAAGAAAGTAGCCCGTTGTTTCTACGCTCTTGAGCAAGACCGTGCGGATAAGAAGCGTTATCCTGCCGTAAATCCAATTGATTCGTATTCCAAATATATCGAATATCCCGAATTTGAGGATTATATAGCCAAACGCATCAACGGTGAATGGATTGGCAAAGTGAATGAAGTGAAGACCCGCCTGCAACGCGGTAAGGAAATTGCGGAACAAATCAATATTCTGGGTGATGACGGTGTACCTGTGGAATACCACGTAATCTTCTGGAAATCAGAATTGATTGACTTTGTAATCCTGCAGCAGGATGCTTTCGACGAGATTGATGCCGTAACTCCTATGGAGCGTCAGGAAGAAATTCTCAACATGGTAATTGATATCTGCCATACGGAATTTGAGTTCGACAACTTCAACGAGGTAATGGATTACTTCAAGAAGATGATTAACATCTGCAAACAGATGAACTACTCGAAATTCAAATCAGAGGAGTATGGCAATTTCTACAAACAGTTGCAGGAATTGATTGAAGAACGTAAAGCATAAATAATAAGATGGCAACAAAAGCATTTCAAAAAATATATACTAAGATTACTCAGATTACGAAAGCCACGTGCTCGCTGAAAGCTACGGGGGTAGGGTATGATGAACTGGCAACCGTAAACGGCAAGTTGGCCCAGGTGGTTAAGATTGCCGGTGACGATGTGACTTTGCAGGTTTTCGAGGGTACCGAAGGTATTCCTACGAATGCAGAGGTAGTGTTCTTGGGCAAGGCTCCTACAATCAAAGTGAGCGACCAGCTTGCCGGACGTTTCTTCAACGCCTTTGGTGATCCTATCGACGGCGGTCCGTCTATCGAAGGTCAGGAAGTGGAAATCGGCGGTCCGTCCGTGAACCCGGTGCGTCGTAAGCAACCTTCCGAACTGATTGCAACCGGTATCGCAGGTATCGACCTGAACAATACCTTGGTGTCCGGACAGAAAATCCCGTTTTTCGCAGACCCGGACCAGCCCTTCAATCAGGTGATGGCCAATGTAGCCTTGCGTGCGGAAACCGACAAGATTATCCTCGGTGGTATGGGTATGACGAATGACGATTACCTGTACTTCAAAAACGTATTCTCCAATGCAGGCGCACTCGACCGTATCGTCAGCTTCATGAATACGACTGAAAATCCGCCTGTGGAACGTCTGCTGATTCCGGATATGGCATTGACTGCGGCCGAATATTTTGCGGTAAACAATAATGAAAAAGTATTGGTATTGCTTACGGATATGACTTCTTATGCCGATGCGTTGGCTATCGTGTCCAACCGTATGGACCAGATTCCGTCCAAAGACTCTATGCCCGGTTCGCTTTACTCGGATTTGGCGAAGATTTACGAGAAAGCGGTACAGTTCCCCAGCGGCGGTTCCATCACGATTATTGCCGTAACTACCTTATCCGGTGGTGATATTACGCACGCTGTGCCCGATAATACGGGTTATATCACTGAGGGGCAGTTGTTCCTTCGCCGTGACAGTGACATCGGTAAGGTTATCGTTGACCCGTTCCGTTCATTGTCCCGTTTGAAACAGCTCGTTACAGGTAAGAAGACCCGTAAAGACCATCCGCAGGTGATGAATGCCGCCGTACGTCTGTATGCTGATGCCGCCAATGCCAAGACAAAACTTGAAAACGGTTTCGACCTGACGAACTACGACGAACGTACTCTTGCCTTTGCCAAGGACTACTCCAACCAGTTGCTGGCCATTGATGTCAACCTCGATACCACAGAAATGCTCGACGTAGCCTGGAGCTTGTTCGGTAAGTATTTCCGTCCGGAAGAAGTGAACATCAAGAAAGAACTCGTGGATGAATTCTGGCCTAAAGCGGAAAACTAATCACTTAATCATTAATCATTAATCACTAACGAAGTGGCTATTAAGTTTCAATATAATAAAACGTCGCTCCAGCAGTTGGAAAAGCAACTGAAAGTACGTGTGCGTACGCTTCCTATCATTAAGAACAAGGAGAGCGCCCTGCGTATGGAAGTGAAGCGCTGCAAAGCCGATGCTGCCGCGCTGGATGCGAGGTTGGAAAAGGAAATCCAAGCTTATGAAGCCATGTTCGCCCTTTGGAATGAGTTTGATGCCTCATTGATAAAGGTTAACGACGTTCGTCTTGGCGTGAAGAAGATTGCCGGTGTAAGAGTGCCGTTACTCGAAAACGTAGATTTCGAGATACGTCCTTACAGTTTGTTCAATGCGCCCAAATGGTATGCAGACGGGTTGCATTTGCTCAAAGAACTGGCACATACGGCTATTGAACGGGAATTTACCGTCGCCAAGCTGAACTTATTGGAACATGCGCGTAAGAAGACCACCCAAAAGGTGAATCTTTTTGAGAAAGTACAGATTCCGGGCTATCAGGATGCGCTGCGCAAAATCAAACGATTTATGGAAGACGAGGAGAACCTCTCCAAGTCGTCGCAGAAAATCATGAAGTCCCACCAAGAGAAAAGGAAGGAGACAGAAGCATGATTACAAAAATGAAGAAGCTCACGTTCCTTGTATATCATAAGGAGTACGAAGCATTCCTGAACGGCGTGCGCGACCTCGGTGTAGTGCATGTGGCTGAAAAGCAGCAAGGCGTTGCCGACAATACGGAGTTGCAGGATAGCATTCGCTTGTCCGGCCGTTTGCAGGCTGCGGAAAAACTGTTGCAAGCGTTGAAGCCCGTCAAATCGGCGGTAGCTGAAACACCTGCTTCGGCTGCCCGCGGTTTGGAAGTGCTGAACGAGGTGGACGAGCTGCAAGCTGAAAAGAATAAATTGCAACAGCAATTGCAAGCTTACCAGAAAGAAAAAGTTGCGCTGGAACCTTGGGGCAATTTTGAACCTGCAAGTCTGTCGCGTCTGCGCGATGCCGGACTGACGGTAGGCTTTTACAGTTGCTCGGAAGGCAATTATGACGAAACATGGGAAGATACCTATAATGCGATGGTTATCAGCCGTCTGTCCTCTCGCGTCTATTTTGTTACCGTAACCAAGAATGCGGCAGAAATAGATTTGGATGCAGAACAGGCAAAGTTGCCGCCTTATTCATTGGAGCGCGTACAGATTCTTTGTGACGAGACGGAACATGCTTTGGCAGATAACGAGGAGAAACTGAAAGCGCTTGCCGAAAAAGAAATCCCGTCGTTGCGTGCAGCCTTGAAAGAGGTGAACACCGACATGGAATTCTCCAAAGTAATGCTGAATACGGAGGCTACGGCAGGAGAGAAACTGATGTTGCTGCAAGGCTGGGCGCCCGCTTCCAAGACAGAAGATATTTCGGCATGGCTCGATGCGCAGCATGTGTACTATGAGGTTACATCTCCCGTACCGGGCGATAATGTGCCTATCCAGCTGAATAACAAAGGTTTCTTCGCCTGGTTCGAGCCGATATGCAAGCTCTATATGTTGCCCAAGTATAACGAACTGGACTTGACGCCGTTCTTCGCACCTTTCTTTATGCTGTTCTTCGGCTTGTGTTTGGGAGACTCCGGTTACGGATTGTTCCTGTTTCTCGGAGCAACCCTGTATCGTCTGCTGGCTAAGAATATCAGTGCAACAATGAAACCCATTCTCTCATTGATACAGGTATTGGCCGCATCCACATTCTTCTGCGGATTGCTGACTGGTACGTTCTTCGGAGCGAATATCTACGATATCAACCTGCCTTTCTTCCAAAAGATGAAAGAAACCTTGTTTATGGACAATAACGATATGTTCCAATTGTCATTGATACTCGGTGCGGTACAGATTCTGTTCGGTATGGTACTGAAAGCTGTAAACCAGAGCATTCAGTTCGGGTTCAAGTATGCCGTGGCTACGATTGGCTGGATTATATTATTGGTTTCCTGCGGAGTAGGAGCGCTGTTGCCGGAAGTTATGCCGTTGGGCGGTACAGTACATTTGTGTATCCTCGGGGTGTCGGCAGCCATGATATTCCTCTACAACAGTCCGGGAAAGAACATATTCCTCAATATCGGACTCGGATTCTGGGATTCCTACAATATGGCTACGGGCTTGCTCGGTGATGTACTGTCGTATGTACGCCTGTTTGCCCTCGGACTTTCGGGCGGTATCCTTGCAGGTGTGTTCAACAGCCTCGCAGTAGGTATGAGCCCCGATAATATCATTGCGGGACCGATTGTGATGGTGCTGATATTCGTTATCGGCCATGCTATCAATATCTTTATGAACGTGCTTGGCGCAATGGTTCATCCCATGCGTCTGACCTTTGTGGAATTCTTTAAGAACTCCGGATACGAAGGCGGCGGTAAGGAATACAAGCCGTTTAAGAATTGAGATTTAAGAATTAAAAATTAAAAAATGGAAAATAAGGTTGCCTGTAAACGGGGCGGCCTTCATTAAGAGAAACAAATAAAAATATAAACAATAAAAAACGAATAAGATTATGGAAATGAATTTATTGATTGCCTATATTGGCATTGCAGTGATGGTTGGTTTGTCAGGTATCGGTAGCGCCTACGGTGTGACAATTGCCGGTAATGCAGCTATCGGCGCATTGAAGAAGAATGACGGTGCGTTCGGTAACTTCCTGGTATTGACAGCGCTTCCCGGTACTCAGGGTTTGTATGGTTTTGCCGGTTACTTTATGTTCCAGACTATTTTCGGCCTTCTCACTCCGGATATGACAGCCATTCAGGCTGCCGCTATTTTGGGTGCGGGTATTGCTTTGGGATTGGTAGCGTTGTTCTCCGCTATCCGTCAGGGACAGGTTTGCGCCAACGGTATCGCCGCTATCGGCCAGGGACACGACGTATTCAGCAATACGCTGATTCTTGCCGTATTCCCCGAACTTTACGCTATCGTAGCTCTGGCTGCGACTTTCTTGATTGGTAGCGCACTGACTGCATAAGGAATATTTTAAAGACAGGAAGCCCCGGAACATCCATGCGAAGTTCCGGGGCTTTTTTGTAACTTCTTCCGTTTTTTCCCTACATTTCGTTGTGACTTGCATTTTTTTTCTTTTCGGTGGCAATCCTCTCGTTTCCCCGTATTGGCGGGCTTTTGTCGTTAACTATAACATTTATGCAAACGATTGTTTATATACATTTAATCAGTTTTTTCGATTAAAAGGCTATTTTTCAAAGAATAATGTGTACTTTTGCAGCCGTAATTATGATAAAGAGATTATAACATATATGGTTAAAGAACTACTTACCCCCGATTACATCTTCGAAGCGAGCTGGGAAGTATGTAATAAAGTAGGCGGTATCTATACAGTTTTGTCTACCAGAGCGAACACTTTGCAGACAAAATTCCGTGATAGAGTATTTTTTGTTGGTCCGGACTTCTGGCAAGGAAAAGAGAATCCCTTATTTATCGAGTCCGATAACCTTTGTGCCGCATGGAAGAAATATGCTATTGAAAAAGATAACCTTTCTGTTCGCGTAGGTCGCTGGAACATTCCGGGTGAGCCTATCGTCATATTGGTTGACTTCCAACCTTTCTTTGCGCAAAAGAATGAAATTTATGCGGAAATGTGGGAACACTATCAAGTGGATTCACTGCACGCATACGGTGACTACGATGAAGCCTCGATGTTTGCCTACGCCACAGGAAAGGTTGTGGAGAGCTTTTATCGGTATAACCTGACGGAAACGGACAAGGTTGTATTCCAGGCGCATGAGTGGATGACGGGTATGGCTGCGCTTTATTTGCAGACCGCCGTTCCTGAAATTGCTACGATATTTACCACACACGCCACCTCGATAGGCCGTTCTATCGCAGGCAACAACAAACCGCTATACGATTATCTTTTCGCTTACAACGGCGATCAGATGGCGCAGGAACTGAATATGGAATCCAAGCATTCCATCGAAAAGCAGGCCGCCCATTACGTGGATTGCTTCACTACCGTAAGTGAAATCACCAATAACGAGTGTAAAGAACTGCTTGACAAGCCTGCCGACGTAGTCCTTATGAACGGTTTCGAAGACGATTTCGTTCCGAAAGGCTCTACCTTTACCGGTAAGCGCAAGCGTGCACGTTCTACCATGCTGCGTGTGGCAAACTGCCTGTTGGGACAGGAGTTTGATGATGATACGCTTATTGTCGGAACCAGCGGCCGTTACGAGTTCAAGAACAAAGGTATCGATGTATTCCTGGAATCATTGAACCGCCTGAACCGCGATAAGAACCTGAAAAAGAAAGTGCTGGCTTTCGTCAACGTGCCCAGTTGGGTGGGCGACCCCCGCGAAGACTTGCAGCAGCGTCTGAAAAAGAAAGACGAGCACTATACCACTCCTTTGGAAGTACCTTTCATCACACATTGGCTGCACAACATGACGCACGACCAGGTGTTGGATATGCTGAAATACCTCGGTATGGGCAATCGTCCTGAGGATAAGGTAAAAGTAATCTTCGTTCCCTGCTATCAGGATGGTAAAGACGGTATCCTCAACAAGCACTACTACGATTTGTTGTTAGGAGAAGACCTCAGCGTTTATCCTTCTTATTATGAACCTTGGGGATATACCCCGTTGGAGAGCGTGGCTTTCCACGTGCCGACCATTACGACAGACCTTGCCGGATTCGGACTTTGGGTGAACAGCCTCAAGAACCAGCATGGCATTAACGATGGAGTAGAGGTGCTTCACCGTTCGGACTATAACTATTCCGAAGTGGCGGACGGTATTAAGGACACCATAGCCTTGTTCTCTACAAAGACCGATGCGGAAATTAAAGAAATCCGTAAGCGTGCCGCCCAAGTGGCGGAGCAGGCTTTATGGAAGCATTTCATACAATATTATTATGAAGCCTACGACCTTGCTTTGCGCAATGCGATGAAACGTCAGCTGGCTTAACCGAAAAAGAATTTATTATATTAATCAATCAAGTAATCATACAATGAAGATTAAAGTTAGTAATGTAAACACTCCAAACTGGAAAGATGTGAACGTTAAATCTCACATCCCTGCTGAATTGGAGAAATTATCCGAACTTGCACGTAACATTTGGTGGTCATGGAATTATGAGGCTACCGAATTGTTTAAAGACCTTGACCCTGCTCTCTGGAAAGAAGTCGGACAGAATCCTGTCCTGCTGTTAGAACGTATGAGCTATGCCAAGCTTGAGGCACTTGCTAAAGATAAGGTTATCTTGCGCAGAATGGAAGACGTATATTCCAAATTCCGCAATTACATGGATGTAAAACCTGATAGCAATCGTCCTTCTGTTGCATATTTCAGTATGGAGTACGGTTTGAATCATGTGCTTAAGATATATTCCGGTGGTCTGGGTGTACTTGCCGGTGACTATTTGAAAGAAGCTTCCGACAGCAACGTAGACCTGTGCGCCGTTGGTTTCCTGTACCGTTATGGCTATTTCACTCAGACATTGGCTATGGACGGACAGCAGATTGCCAACTACGAAGCCCAGAACTTCGGTCAGTTGCCCATCGACCGCGTGTTGGATGAAAACGGCAACCAAGTTGTTGTAGACGTTCCTTATCTGGATTATTACGTACACGCTTGCCTCTGGAGAGTCAACGTAGGTCGTGTTTCACTCTATCTGCTTGATACGGATAATGAAATGAACAGCGAGTTCGACCGTTCCATCACTCACCAGCTTTATGGCGGTGACTGGGAGAACCGTCTGAAACAGGAAATTCTGCTTGGTATCGGCGGTATTCTTACTTTGAAGAAACTGGGCATCAAGAAAGACGTATATCATTGCAACGAAGGACACGCGGCGCTGATTAACGTACAGCGTATCTGCGACTACGTGGCCGAAGGTCTGACTTACGACCAGGCTATCGAGTTGGTACGCGCTTCTTCTTTGTACACCGTACACACCCCGGTTCCTGCCGGTCACGACTACTTCGACGAAGGCCTCTTCGGCAAGTACATGGGCGGTTATCCTTCAAGAATGGGTATCACTTGGGACGACCTTATGGACCTCGGCCGTAACAATCCGGGCGACAAGGGCGAACGCTTCTGTATGTCAGTCTTCGCTTGCAACACTTCTCAGGAAGTGAACGGTGTAAGCTGGTTGCACGGAAAAGTTTCCCAAGAAATGTTTGCCCCCATCTGGAAAGGTTACTTCCCGGAAGAAATGCACGTTGGTTACGTTACAAACGGCGTACACTTCCCCACATGGAGCGCGACGGAGTGGAAACAGCTTTATGCGGCGCACTTCGACGAGAACTTCTGGTACGACCAGTCCAATCCTAAGATTTGGGAAGCTATCTATAATGTAGCCGACGAAGAGATATGGAAGACGCGCATGGCCATGAAGAATAAACTGATTGACTACGTTCGCAAGGAATACCGCAAGACATGGTTGAACAATCAGGGCGACCCTTCACGCGTTGTATCTCTGTTGGACAAGATTAACCCGAATGCGCTGTTGATTGGTTTCGGACGTCGTTTCGCTACTTACAAGCGTGCGCACTTGCTGTTCACCGACTTGGACCGTCTGTCTAAGATTGTGAACAACCCCGATTATCCGGTACAGTTCCTGTTTACAGGTAAGGCTCACCCGCACGACGGTGCAGGTCAGGGATTGATTAAGAGAATCATCGAAATCTCCCGCCGTCCCGAGTTCCTGGGTAAGATTATCTTCCTCGAAAACTACGATATGCAGTTGGCACGCCGCCTCGTATCGGGTGTGGATATCTGGTTGAACACTCCGACACGTCCGCTCGAAGCATCCGGTACTTCCGGTGAAAAGGCGTTGATGAACGGTGTTGTAAACTTCTCCGTACTCGACGGATGGTGGTTGGAAGGCTACCGTGAAGGTGCAGGTTGGGCGTTGACGGAAAAACGTACTTACCAGAACCAGGAATACCAAGACCAATTGGATGCCGCTACCATTTACAGCATCCTCGAACAGGAAATCCTGCCGTTGTACTATGCACGCAACAAGAAGGGATATTCTGAAGGCTGGATTAGAACCATCAAGAATTCTATCGCGCAGATTGCGCCTCATTACACAATGAAGCGTCAGCTGGACGACTATTATAGCAAGTTCTATACAAAAGAAGCGAAACGCTTTAAAGCGTTGGCTGCCAACAACTATGCCAAAGCCAAGGAACTCGCTGCATGGAAGGAAGAGGTTGTCGCCAAGTGGGACAGCATCGAAGTAGTATCTTGCGAAAAGACGGAAGAACTGGTTAAGGGTTCCATCGAAAGCGGTAAGGAATACACGATTACTTACGTTATCGACGAGAAAGGCCTGAACGATGCCATCGGTCTGGAATTGGTGACTACTTATACCGCTCAGGACGGTAAGCAACACGTTTACTCGGTAGAGCCGTTCAATGTAGTGAAGAAAGAGGGCGACCTCTACACATTCCAGGTGACACATAAGTTGGAGAACGCAGGCAGCTTCAAGGTAGCTTACCGTATGTTCCCGAAGAATGCGGAACTGCCTCACCGTCAGGACTTCTGCTATGTTCGCTGGTTCATTTGAGATGAGATAACAAAACAGATGGTGCGTTTCATGCAAACGCACCATCTGTCAGCACTAAACGCATCATCCGTTTGATGCAGACAGACCATCCGTTTCGGGTAAGCGGATGGTCTGTTTTTTTATATGCCTAAATATGCTTCTTAAGCTCTGCCGTCCAGTTGTCGATGCGTTCGGCGGTTTTATCGCTCTCGTTTACCTCGTCGAGGGCAAGTCCTACAAAGGCGCCGTTTACTACGGCGATAGAGGAAGAGAAGGAGTATCCGTCCGTGCCGACCTTATTTCCGATGAAGCTGCACCCGCTGTCTTTTAAATCTTCGTACAGGATACCCATTCCGTCGCAGAAGGTGTCACAATAGGATTCGGAGTCGCCGCAGCCGAACAGAGCGATACTCTTGAAAGACAAATCGGCCGACTTCAATACTTTTATGCCGTCGTACCAATCATCCTGCAATTCGCCGTCACCCCAGGTAGATGTACCTAAAATCAGCAAATCGTACTCTTTCACCAAATCGGCGCTCAACTTGTCCGCGCTGTGCACATCGGATGCGGCCACTCCCATTTTATCGGCTATCTGATTAGCCAAGTCTTCGCATGTTCCGGTACTGGAACCATAAAAAATACCTGTTTTCTTCATTCTGACTAAAGTATTAATTTGTTCGCTGCAAAGTAAAGGCTTTACGGGCTTTGGTGAAATACCTATTTATAGGGCTTTTCTGCCGGTGCGACTCCCTATTTCCGGTTAACTCGCAGTGTCGTTACGGATGTTAAATCTACCTATAAATAGGGAGATTGGGATGCTTTTTGATGAAAAGTAGGTATTGTTAATTTTCTCAAAACGCGGGAACTTTGCGCAACAATATAAAAGGGGTAAGCTATATGGTTAAGTTCGCGCATTCCGCTTCGCCACATCCGCGTTCCGCATCTGCCGGCAAGTGGGTGGTATGGGTGGCTTTGATGATGTTGTTGGCAGGGGTGGCTATTCTGGTATTTTCTTTTTTCTCGCATGATGCCGCCAATCCGGCCTGCCGTTGCATACTTTGCGAGTTCAATCACGTGCCGCAGGACGGTGAGTTGGTGTACAACCGTTATTTGCCGGTCATCAGTATGGTGTGGGTGGCATTTATGATATTATTGGTGTATATGATGCGCCGTTATATGAACAAGCGGTGATGAATGCGTGTTCTTAGTAGAAACAGAAAGGAGATTATCAGAGATGAAAAAGATTGTTTTACTCCGCCACGGCGAGAGTGCATGGAATAAAGAGAACCGTTTTACGGGATGGACGGATGTAGACCTGACGGAAAAGGGCGTTGCCGAGGCGCTGAAGGCGGGTGAACTGCTGGCGGAGAAAGGCTTCCGCTTCCAAAAGGCGTATACGTCTTACTTGAAACGCGCCGTAAAGACATTGAATTGTGTGCTTGACCGCCTTAATCAGGATTGGATTCCGGTAGAGAAGTCATGGCGGCTGAACGAAAAGCATTACGGTCAGTTGCAAGGGCTGAACAAAGCCGAGACCGCCGCCAAGTATGGAGACGAGCAGGTATTGGTGTGGCGTCGCAGTTACGACATCGCCCCTCACGCGCTGGCGGAAGACGACCCGCGCAACCCGCGTTTTGAAGAACGTTACCGGGAAGTGCCCGACGGAGAGCTGCCGCGTACCGAATCGCTGAAAGATACGATTGACCGTATCATGCCGTATTGGAAATGCGTCATTTTCCCAAGCCTGAAGACGGCCGATGAACTGTTGGTCGTGGCTCATGGCAATAGCCTGCGTGGCATTATCAAGCATCTGAAGCATCTGTCGGATGAAGAGATTGTGCATCTGAATCTGCCTACGGCCGTACCGTATGTGTTTGAGTTTGATGACGAACTGAACCTGACGAACGATTACTTCCTGGGCGACCCCGAAGAAATCAGGAAACTGATGGAAGCCGTGGCAAATCAAGGCAGGAAAAAATGATAAGGTAGGATGAAAAATCCGTCTTGCAGGATGAAAATATTCGTCTCACGAGACTGAAAAATTCATCCCGTGAGATGATTTATTTCATATCACGGGATGATTTTTTTTATCCCATAGGACGGATTACGGGCGATGCAGGTTCGTTTATTTTCCTACTTCCTGGAAAAGGATGATGCTCAGGAATACCCCGATGATGATGCAAATCAGAATCAGAAACCAATTCATGAGGCGCGCGCCCGGTTTCGTTTCTTTATGCAGGTTTTGGGCTACATAGTTCTTGAAGAACAGATAGATGGCGGGTACGGTGGCGCTTGCCAGCAGCAGGTCTTCGGGTATCTTGTACACATACACTTTGGAAAAGGCTATGAGCGCCCAATGGCAGAGGAAAAGGATGACGAGCAGATTGACTTTGCGCGAGAATGCCAGCAGCAGTCCGATGGTAAAGGCGGCTACCGAGCAGGGCATCACCGTTGTCGTCATCATCGGGAACTCCATGCCGCGCGCCCACGAAAGGAGAGGGTAGAGGAAGGGCATCGCATAAAGTACTCCCACCAGTACACGATATTTGGGATTGCGCTCGAACGGGGTGTAACCGGTAAATAAATCCCATAGCCAAATCAGGGCGATTACTCCCCAAAAGATGGCGAGTACATGGTGATAACTGCGTGTGTCACAGTACATCAGATAGTACACCGACGCTATCCAGCCGTTGAGGAATACCATATATATTTTCATGGAGCGTTTTACCCGGACGGTGGGTTTGCGGTATAGCAGTGCGGTCAGCAGGACGCCTGCTACGGTAATGATAATCTGCGCCCACCAGGTGTTTTCGTTATATTGCGCGATAGTGTTCCAAAATATTTCCATATCAATCAGCTTTTGTTTTTGGGAGTATGATGAAAGTCCGGTCTGTTGTTTTTCCCTTCTCTAAAAATGTGTGCAAAGGTATGGGTTTCCGATGAGATATGAAATTCTTTTCTATATTTTGCCTATCTTTGCACTCCTCTTTAAGGATAGGTAAAAAACAGGATAGTAGTTAGTAGAATTTTTGATGGATAATACAATGGTTGAGCAAGAAATTATTTTGCGCAGGAAGCTTGATTTATTGCTTCGCACAGGGAAAATATTAGTGGAGAGTGCTGCCGATACCAATCGCATTGTGCGTAATATGCAGCGGGTTGCGGCTTATTTGGGACTACCCGAGGAGAATCTTCACATTGACGTGACTTATACAATGCTGGTGGTGAACCTGAGTGACGAATCACATTCTTATTCCAAATTTCAGAAGTGCGAGAAGCACGGCATCAACATGACGGCCATTTCCGAAATCAGCAAGCTTTCCTGGCGTGCCATCGAAGAGGATTATTCGCTCGATCGCTACGAGGAAGAATTGGAGAAGATAAAAGGAAAGAAGCGGAACTATACTCCCTATCTCGTCGCCATCGGAGCGGGGTTTGCCTGCGGCGGTTTCTGTAAGCTGTTCGGCGGCGACTGGATCGCTTTCTTATTCGCCTCTATCGCCGCTTTTGCCGGTTTTCGTGTTCGCGCGCGTTGCGTGGAGTTCGGCATCAATCTATATATGAGTATCGCCATCGCGGCATTGGTGTCCACCTGCCTTGCTTATATCACTACTTTTACAGGGCTGTCGGGAACTCCGTATCATCCGTTGCTGGCTTGCGCGCTGTTCATCGTGCCGGGAGTGCCTATTATAAACTTTGTGGACGACATGATTGACAATTACATACAGGTGGGAATCGTGCGTGCCGTCAATACGGTGCTGATGGTGTGTGCCATGGCTTTCGGCATTGTGATAGCCATGCGCCTGCTGGCTATGGAAGATGTGGTGATTGACAAGAAGTTCAGCGAACTGAGCATGGTTCCGCACGATCCTTATTATATATACGCCATTGCGGCGGCCATATCCGCGATGGGTTTCTCCATGATATTCAATATCCAGCGCCGTCTGTTGTGGGTGGTTGCCGTCGGGGGAATCCTTGCCGTATGTACGCGTAACTTTGTCAACTTCGAGTTGGGGCTCGGTCCTGTCATCGGTTCCTTTACGGGAGCTATGGTGGTGAGCCTGGTGGCGGTGAAAGCCGTCCACTGGTTTCATGTGCCCAATCACGTGCTGACCATTCCCTCTGTCATTCCGATGATTCCGGGGGTGCTGATGTATCGTGCGCTGGTTGCCCTCATCAATATGCACGGAGTGGTAGGTGAGGTGACGGTGGCTGTGTCCAACGGTATCAATGCTTCGCTGATTATTCTCTGCATCGCGTTAGGGGTGGCTGTGCCCAATATATTCGCCCGCCGCTATATCGCCAAAGACCGTCAGCGCTTCTTGAAAGAAGAGTTGCAGAAACGCAGGGAGAGGGGAAAATTCCTTGAGTGGTAAGAGTAGGTATGTTTGATATAAAAGGGGCTGTCTCAATCGCTGAGGCAGCCCTTTTCCGTTTGTGTCTTTTCCCTTATGCGGCAGAAACAGGATGCTGCGAAAGAACGGGTGCGTTTACCGCAACCATTCGTTTAGCAGCTTCATCACTTCTTCTTTCTCCTTTTCGGGCAGTGTGGAGATGCGTGCCAGGTGGCTGCCGCCCGGCTGAATGAATACGTGAATATTCTTTTTCCCTTTGAGCCAGGTAACTCCGGCAGCCGTCCAGGGATCGTTTTCACCGTAGATGAATATCATTTTCGGGTCGTTCTTTTGCAAGAATCCCTTAATCTTCTTACTGAGTGTCTTGTCAAAAGGCATATCTTTCAGTTCTTCGGGAAGCATCAGGCGATGCAGGTAGCCTTTGCCGGACTTGATGGAGAGATACTTTTTGAAAGGACGGGTGTCGTAGCCGTAATAGCCCAATTCGCGTGCGGCCTGTACGAAGAAAGAGGCGTTGGTACTGTCGGTTGTGAAATAGGACGGGTCGCTGATGGCCAGCAGATGGGCTATGAGTTCTGCGTCGGTGGCTGTGGGTAGCGGGATGCTGCCGACGGGAGTACCCCATTGCCAGAGCGCGAATGAATATTCCAGTACCGAATAGTCGTATATCTCTTCGATAGGAGCACGGAACTTATACTCCTGTTCGGTGCAGTATTTCTCGAAAAGGGGGAGTAAGGCCGCTTTGCGTTTCAGGATTTCCAGCTGGAAGTCGGTAATTCTTTTACGGTCTTCATCCGTAGACACTTTTTTGAGGAACGGTTCGTGACGGCCGTCCTCTGTTCCGTAGCAGAGGGGAGCCACGTAAGGAACGGATACATCCACATCGTCCGGATAGAATGTGCGGTAGAGCAGGGCGGTCTGTCCGCCTTTGCTGATACCGGTAGCAATCCATTTTCCGGGATATATGTTTTTGAATGCGGTTGTTACCGCGTGCAAATCATCGGCGGAACTTTCGGCTGTAAGGTATCGCCAGTCTTTGGGTTCGGGAGTGGATTCCAGGAAATAGCGGTATTCCACAAATACCATATTGGCATTGAGGAGCCTGGAAAGTTCCTCGCGATATTGGGGCTTGAGCGCGTAGGCGGCTCCATACCCTTCGGTTATAATGACCGTGGGACGATCGAAGCCCGCGTGCGCCACGATAACCCGCTGGCGGAAACTTCCTTTCTCGGGATGCCGGTGGTCGAGCGGCTGGGTGAAATAGGTTACATACTTCTCCGAAAACTCGGTCGATTCCAACGGTTGGGTTTCCGTTATGGCGGAAATCTCACTTAGTTTCTGCTGTAAGCCGGTCTGTGCGGATAAGGATACCGATGCCAGCAAGAATGTAAACAGCAGCAATGCTGTATGGCGTATACGCAGGTCTTTCATAATGTGTTTATTTGTAATTGGGGACAAAGATAATCTGTTTTCTTCTTCAGGCTGCTGTTTGCCGGATAAAAAAGGGGAAAGAACTACCATCACGGCACTCCTTTCCCCTGCAAACTTAAAACAACCAACAAAAGAAATAGATAATTTCCGGTTTCAGAGTTTGTATGTCTGAAATAGCTCTTTATCTTATAAATAACAGTTCCCTGTATTTCGGTAATGTCCACATCTGGTTGTCAACGATGAGTTCCAACTTGTCGATGTGATAGCGGATTTCTTCCATCATCGGTACGATGTTGTCGTGATAAGCGATGGCTTTGTCGCGTTCACATTCAATCTTGTTGGCAACCTTGCGGGCTTCTATCATGGCATCTACATGTTCCTTGATGAAGGTGGTACGGTCGGCAATCTCTTCGATGAGTTCCAAATTCTTGGCAGACAGTTTTGCAGCTTTCTCTGCCGGGAAGAGGTCTTTCATTTTGTAGACATTGTCTATCAAATCCGTCTGATATTGAGTGGCTACGGGAATGATGTGATTCATCGCCAAGTCACCGAGCACGCGGGCTTCAATCTGAATTTTCTTGGTATAGGTCTCCCACTTCACTTCGTTGCGGGCTTCCAGTTCCTTTTGCGTCATTACGCCTACAGACTCGAACATACGGATGCTTTCGGGCTTCAGATAGTTGTCGAAGATGAGGGGTACACTGGTTTCGCAGTCCAGACCGCGTTTTTTGGCCTCGGCTTTCCATTCGTCGCTGTAGCCGTTACCGTCGAAGTGAATGGGCTTGCATATCCTGATGTATTTGCGGATAACGTCGAGGATAGCCGAAATCTTCGGTTCACCCTTCCCGATAAGTTTGTCTACATCCTTCTTGAATTCTACCAGTTGCTCGGCAAGAGCGGAGTTCAGGGCAATCATGGCGCTGGCACAGTTGGCTTCCGAACCTACGGCACGAAACTCGAAGCGGTTGCCCGTAAAGGCAAACGGGCTGGTACGGTTACGGTCGGTGTTGTCTATCATTAGCTCGGGTATCTGTGGAATGTCCAGCTTCATGCCCTGTTTGCCGCTGAGGCTGATGAGGTTATCCTTAGTGCTTTCCTCAATATGTTCCAGAACCTGGCTCAACTGCTTGCCGAGGAAGCTGGATATGATTGCAGGAGGCGCTTCATTCGCTCCCAGTCGGTGGGCGTTTGTGGCGCTGGAGATGCTGGCTTTCAGTAATCCGTTATGTTTGTAGACTGCCATTAAGGTATTTACTACGAAGGTGATGAAGCGTAGGTTGTCTTCGGGCAGTTTGCCGGGGGCATGGAGCAGGATGCCCGTGTCCGTACCCAACGACCAGTTGTTGTGCTTGCCGCTGCCGTTGACACCCTTGAATGGCTTTTCGTGCAACAGTACTCGGAAGCCGTGATTACGTGCCACCTTGCGCATCAGAGCCATGATGAGCATATTGTGGTCTACTGCAAGGTTGCATTCCTCGAAGATAGGAGCCAACTCGAATTGGTTGGGAGCTACCTCGTTGTGGCGGGTCTTGACGGGGATTCCGAGTTTCAACGCTTCGATTTCCAACTCCTTCATAAAGGCTGCCACACGCGGAGGGATGGCGCCGAAGTAGTGGTCTTCGAGTTGTTGGTTCTTGGCACTATCGTGTCCGGTCAGTGTGCGGCCGGTCATCAACAGGTCGGGGCGGGCGGCGTAAAGGCCTTCGTCAATCAGGAAGTACTCCTGTTCCCAGCCCAAGTACGCCACTACTTTCTTTACGTCCGGGTTGAAGTAGCGGCATACGTCTACCGCTGCCTTGTCCACTGCACGCAGTGCTTTGAGTAACGGCGCTTTGTAGTCAAGAGATTCACCCGTGTAGGCAATGAAGATGGTAGGAATGCAGAGCGTATCATCTACTATGAATGCGGGAGAAGAGGGGTCCCATGCTGAATATCCGCGTGCCTCGAACGTGTTGCGGATACCGCCGTTGGGGAAGCTGGATGCGTCCGGTTCCTGCTGCACAAGCAACTTGCCTGTGAATTCTTCCATCATGCCGCCCTTGCCGTCGTGTTCCACAAAAGCGTCGTGTTTTTCGGCAGTGCCTTCGGTGAGCGGATGAAACCAGTGCGTGTAGTGGGTGGCTCCCATCTCAAGCGCCCATTTCTTCATTCCCGCCGCCACTTCATCGGCAATACTGCGGTCCAGCGGCGCACCGTTGTCAATTACATCAATCAGTTTGGCATATACCTTGCTCGGCAGATACCTGAACATCTTTTCCTTGTTGAATACATACTTGGCGAAGTATTCCGACGGGCGTTCCGCCGGGACTGCCACTGCAACGGGTTTCTTCTTGAACGCCGTCTCTACTACTCTGAATCTCAATTTTGACATAATACCTTAGAGTTGTAATTGTTGGTTTATAAAAACTTATTGTTAGAGTGAAAAAACTTTTTCTTTCGTTGTTCCCGGGCAGGCGGTCAAGCCTGCCCGGGAGGGGAAATTTATGCGTTGTAAGCTGATTCGCCGTGTTCGTAGATGTCGAGTCCTTCTTCTTCAACTCGTGCAGGAACACGCAGACCGTGAATCTTGTCGAGGACTTTGAAGATGATGAATCCCATGCCGGCGGCCCATAAGCCCACTACCAAAGCACCGAACAACTGTGCACCGAGGAATCCCCAACCTGCACCGTAGAACAGACCTTCGCTGGTGGAAAACAAGCCTGTCAGGACTGTTCCCGTGAAACCACATACGCCGTGTACGGAAGATGCGCCTACGGGGTCGTCAATCTTCAGCACTCTGTCAATGAACTCTACGGAGTATATCATCAGTACGCCGCAGATGGCGCCGATGATGACCGCACCCAGTGGAGACACCATGTCACATCCTGCCGTAATACCTACCAATCCTGCCAAGATACCGTTCAACGTGAGTGATAGGGACGGTTTGCCGTACTTCAGCCAGCTGACAGCCAGAGCAAAGAAACCGCCTGCGCAAGCTGCCAAGTTGGTGTTGAGGAATACGAGCGAGATAGCTACCTGGTCTTCGGTTGTGGCTGCCGCCAACTGAGAGCCGGGATTGAAACCGAACCACCCGAACCAAAGGATGAATACACCCAGTGCCGCAATGGTGAGGTTGTGTCCGGGGATGGCTTTTGACCGGCCGTCTTTGCTGTACTTGCCGATGCGCGGACCGAGGATAGCTGCACCTACCAGTGCAATCCAACCGCCTACGGAGTGTACAATGGTGGAACCGGCAAAGTCGTGGAAGGTAGTTCCGAATGTTTCCGTCATGAAGGAACCGGCTTCACCGTTCATCAGCCATCCTCCGCCCCAAGTCCAGTGACCGGAAACGGGATAAATCAGTACGCTGATGAAGATTGTGTAAACCAGATACATGGAGAACTTTGTACGTTCTGCCATGGCTCCCGAAACGATTGTGGCGGAAGTAGCGCAGAATACAGTCTGGAATACGAGGAAACCCTCGGTGGGTAGTGAAGCGGGGTCGGGCAGGCCGTTACTGTCGAACAACAGGCTCATGAAGTGGGGAGTTCCGAAGAAGCCACCTAAACCGAACATGATGCCGAAACCTACCAGCCAGTAAAGGAGTGAACCGAACATGAAGTCTACGAAGTTCTTCATCAGTATGTTGGCGGTGTTCTTGGTACGGGTAAAACCGGCTTCCACCAATGCGAAGCCCGGTTGCATAAAGAACACCAGCATAGCTGCCAGCAACATCCAAACGGTGTTGACACCGGAAATTAACTGGGCGACGGTATCGGTTGCCGATGTTTCTTCGGCAGGTATTTCTGTGGCAGCTATCACTTCGGTAGTGACGACTGCCGCACTGTCCGCAGTTACGGCGGTTTGCGCATACATATCTGTTGCGAGGCAGCAAGCTATGAGTATAGCAAGGGCCATACACAGTTTTGTGAAACTGCGTTTCATATATTTGTCCATAATCTCTTTGATTTTTAGTTGTACTTGTATTTTGCTTGTCATCGAGCACGCCGCTCAATGAAATTCCTGTGGTTTGAGTGCTGCCGGTTATCTTTCCTGCTCGGCATTATAGAGGGCAATGTCACCCCGTTCTCCTGTGCGGATGCGGATAGCGTCTTCAATGGGGATGACGAAGATACGGCCGTCACCGATTTCTCCGGTTTGTGCGGCTTTGATGATAGCTTGTACTGTCTTTTCTGCGTTTTTGTCGCGTACTACGATAGAGATGAGGATTCGCTCGATGGAACTGGTGTCGTACAATACACCACGATAAATGCGGGCTTGTCTGGACTTTCCGATGCCTCTTACATCATAGTAAGAGAACCATTCGATATCCGCTTCGAGGAGTGCGTCTTTCACTTCCTCGAATTTGGTTTTGCGGATGATAGCTTCAATCTTTTTCATACCTTAAATTATTTACTGTTCTTAAAAACTTAATCCTACTACGAAGTATGCTCCTTCCGAACGTGGGTTCCAAGTGGCTTTGGCAAAGAGTGGCAGGGAGAATGAATTGGTTATTTTGATGTCCTTTGCAACCCCGAGACTGATGTCGCATACGGCAAATCCGCTTGCTCCGTAGAAACTCGTTTCCCATGGGGTGGCGCCTACTTCAGCTGTCCAGTCAAGTCCGCCCAATTTGAAGGGGGCAGCTACGGAGATATAGGATGAATAGGCTCTGTCGCCATTCTCCTTGACACCGTCGTCTCCGGCAAAGTTGGTGTACCAGTTTACTGCCACCGGACCGAAGTCGTAACCCAACTGTGCCTCGTATACGTGGGCCGTGTTGTGAGCATCGTAATGAAAATAGCCTGCGCCGGTATTGAACCAGTAGTCTGTAACCGATACGCTGAAACCGCCAGTAGAGTAGCCCAGTGTGAGGTCAAACTCTTTGGCATCTGTACTCTCAATCCCTACTGAGCCCCATGCTCCAAGCGAGAAGCCTTTATAGGCGACGGATGCGCTGGGCTGAAGGCTTACACCTCCCAAGTCTTGTCCGCGCCAGATGTAGCCACTTACGATGTCTGCACCTACGGATGCTTCCACTTTGTCCTGTGCTTTTGCCGTGAAAGGCATTACAGCTGATAGTAACGCTATTGCTATTACTCCTAATTTTACGTTTCTTGTTTTCATACCTTCTTACCTTTTTAGTTAGAAAAATTGCGGATGATCAGTCCGGCCTCTGTTTGTATAGTATTGCGCTTGAACTATATTAAATAGTAGTTTGCTTATATTATTTCAGCCAGTTGCGGATGCGTTTCATGGCTTCCACACAGTCTTCGTGTTTGCCGAAAGCGGTCAAACGGATGTATCCCTCACCACTTGGGCCGAAGCCTACGCCCGGAGTTCCCACTACATTGGCTTCGTACAACATCTGTTCGAAGAATCGCCAAGAGCCTATGCCGTTCGGGGTTTTCAGCCAGATGTATGGGGCATTCACACCGCCGTACACTTTCAGTCCGGCTGTTTCCAGTCCCTTTTTCATAGTGCGGGCGTTGTTCATATAGTAGTCAATCGTTTCTTTTATCTGCCGTCTGCCTTCCACAGTGTAGATGGCTTCGGCGGCACGCTGGGTAATGTAGCTTGTACCATTAAACTTGGTGCATTGGCGGCGGTTCCACAGTTTGTTGAGGGAGATACGTTCACCTTCCAGCGTAGCGGCGGTCAGTTCTTTCGGTACTACGGTGTAGCCGCAGCGTACGCCTGTAAATCCGGCTGTCTTTGAGAAACTGCGGAACTCGATGGCGCATTTTTTCGCCCCTTTTATTTCGTATATGGAGTGGGGCACATCGTCCTCTTGGATGAAAGCCTCGTAGGCGGCATCAAATAGGATAAGCGTGTCGTTGTCAAGGGCATAGTCCACCCACTTTTTCAGTTCGGGTTTGGTAAGGGTAGTACCCGTAGGATTATTGGGGTAACAGAGGTAGACGATGTCGATGCGTTTGTCCGGTATTTCGGGGATAAAGTTGTTTTCGGCCGTACAGGGCATATAGGTTACATTGCTCCATTTGCCGTCTTTTTCCAATATGCCGGCGCGTCCGCACATTACGTTGCTGTCAATGTAGACGGGGTAGATAGGGTCGGTTACTCCCACACTGTTGTCATGGCGGAGTATGTCGCCTATGTTTCCCGTATCGCTCTTGGCTCCGTCGTTGATGAAGATTTCCTGTGGGCTGAAATGAACGCCGCGTGTCGCGTAATCGTGTTTGATAACGGCATCAATCAGAAAGTCATAACCCTGTTCAGGACCATATCCGCGGAATGTCTTGGCATCAGCCATCTCATCCACTGCCTTGTGCATCGCTTCGATGCAAACTTGCGGCAGCGGACGGGTAACGTCTCCGATACCCAGACGGATGACTTCTTTTTTAGGGTGCGTTATCCTGAAAGTATTAATCTTCTTAGCTATGTCCGAAAATAAGTAACTTCCGGGCAGTTTCAAAAAATGTTCATTAACTAATGCCATATCTCTGTTGGTTTAATTATTTGATAATGATGAATTGATAATGAAGAATTGCCATGTGGCACAAAAGCGTATACTCATTCATAATTCTTCATCCGTCTCCATCTCTCCCTCGAACACCTTGGTTGCCTCTCCCGTCATAAAGACGTGCTTGGTGGCTATATCCCATTCAATGGTGAGTGTTCCTCCATCCATGACGATGATTGATTTTCTTCCGGCACGTCCTGTGAGGAAAGCGGCTACGGCTGTGGCACAGGCTCCTGTTCCACAGGCTTGGGTGACGCCCGAACCCCGTTCCCATACGCGCATCCTTATCTTTCCCTCTTCCAATACTTGGGCAAACTCCACATTGATGCGGTCGGGGAAGAGAGGGTGATTCTCCAGTTTGGGGCCGATAGAGGAGAGGTCTACCTTCGTAATGTCGTTCACGAAGATTACCAGATGCGGGTTTCCCATGGATACGGTAGTACCCGTATAGCGTATGCCGTCTATTTCGATGGGATGTTCTGTCATCGGCTTGTTCCCCTTGCCGTCATAGTTCACGGGTTCGCCAGACGGAATACCCATGTCAACGGTTACAGTGTCTACTTTATCGCCTGTCGCGTGTAGTTTTAGAATCTTGATGCCGGACAGGGTATCGAGTGTGATTTCTGTTTTGGAAGTCAGTTTGTAGTCATAAAGGTATTTGCCGATGCATCGGCTGGCATTGCCGCACATCTTGGCTTCCGAACCGTCCGCATTGAAAATGCGCATGCTGAAATCGGCTTTGTCGGAGCGCCCTATAAGTACCAGACCGTCACTGCCGATTCCCGTATGCGGTGCGCTCCATTTCTTCGAGAGTTTCTCCGGGTTCTCGATAGGATAGCGGGTAGTGTCTACATATATGTAGTCGTTTCCTGCGCCATGCATCTTGGTAAACTTTATGCTTCTTGTCATTTTGTACTTACTTAGTTGGTTGATTATATCCTTTTGTCTTATTTCACTGCAAATATACGACGTTTTGGATTATTTTTATCTATATTGATATCTGTTTTCTATTTATTTCTATTCCTGCTTTCATTCAGTGCAAATATATATGATTTCCCTTTCAATTTAAAAGTATATGATGCTATATTCGTAAAGATTGTAATATAATGCTCTCGTATTCTTGCGGGGGAATAATAAAAATGATTGTTTTATTCGCTTATTACTACCTTTTTGAAATATAAAAGCTGCTTCATTGTTTTCAGAATGAAGCAGCTTGTCTATAATAACTTTCTAAATGTATTGTAAGCTGATGCTTTTACTGTAATATTTCTTGCAGTTCTACGGGGACGTTGGTAGTGATGAAATCCACACCGTGGTCAATCAACCACTTCATGTCTTTGGCATCGTTTACGGTCCAAGCATTTACTTTCATGCCCAAGTCGTGGGACTCTTTAATCCATTCGGGATGTCTTTTGAATACGCTGAAGTGATAGTCGGGTCCGGCGCATCCCCATTCTTTCAGTTCTTTGGGAGAGAGGTCGCCTTCCAGATAATATACCGGAGTTCCTTTGGGGGTAAGACGGATAAATTCTTTGGTGGCGTGTCGCGAGAAAGCGATGTATTCCATGCGGTTCTCCAATCCCATGTCTTTCACCATCTTCACGATACTTTCTACGGCACGTGTTTCCTGTTCGGGTGTCTTGTGGGATTTCAGTTCCAGAATAAGGCGCGTTTTCAGTTGTCCGGCTTTTTCCAAGTATTGCCGCAGGGTGGGGAGTTGCTCTCCGTTGTCCAGTATGACGGCGGTACACTGTTGTGCGGTGGATTTCTGCATATTCACTCCCTTGAAAGTGCTGTCGTGGTTTACTACAAGTTGGTTGTCGGCGGTGAGCCATACATCGAACTCGGAACCGTAACAATTTATGGAGTCGGCTTTCACCAGTGCGGCAATGGAATTCTGTGCCGAACCGTCTGTTTTCCAGAAGCCGCGGTGAGCAATGACTTGGGTGGACTGTGCCTGTGTATAGCCACAAGCGGCAAGTAGCAGGGCGGAAGTGATAATAAGGCTTTTCAGTTTCATGGGCTTTAGAATTAATTATTTTCATCGTTCTTTCGCAAAGGTAGCATAAGCTTACGAATATGAAACAGAAAGTATATTAAAAATCCGTTGCATTTGCCGTGTGGTTACTTTTTTTAAGGTTCAGTCCTTGTAGGCTTCTTCGTGCACACCGGCAACGGCGCGTCCGCTAGGGTCGTTTTTCCCTTGGAATGAGACGTCCCATGCCAATGCTTCGGCGGTGGAACAGGCTACACTCGGTACGCTGGGTACACTGCGGGCGGCACTCTCGCTGGGGAAGTGCTCCTCGAAAATAGTGCGGTAGTAGTATTCCTCTTTGTTCATCGGTGTGTTTACGGGGAAGCGTTCGGAGGCTTTCCGCATCTGTTCATCACTGACGGCAGCGGCAGTGACAGCTTTCAGCGTATCAATCCAGCTGTAACCCACACCATCGGAAAATTGTTCTTTCTGACGCCATGCGACGCTTTCGGGCAGCATATCCGCAAAGGCTTCGCGAACCACTTTCTTTTCAATTTCCTTTCCGGGACACATCTTCGTGGCAGGATTCAGTCGCATGGCTACATCCAGAAATTCTTTGTCGAGAAACGGGACACGTCCTTCCACGCCCCAAGCGGCAAGACTCTTGTTGGCGCGCAGGCAATCGTAAAGGTACAGTTTGGAGAGTTTACGTACTGTTTCTTCATGGAAGGCTTGTGGTGTGGGCGCTTTGTGGAAGTAGAGGTAGCCGCCGAATACTTCGTCCGCACCTTCACCACTAAGTACCATCTTGATGCCCATGCTCTTGATGACACGCGCCAGCAAGTACATGGGCGTGGATGCGCGGACAGTGGTTACGTCGTAGGTTTCGATGAAGTAGATGACATCGCGAATGGCGTCCAGCCCTTCTTGAATGGTGTAGTTTATTTCATGGTGGATAGTGCCGATGTATTGCGCCACTTCACGTGCTTTGATGAGGTCGGGAGCGCCTTTCAAGCCTACTGCAAAAGAGTGGAGTTGAGGCCACCACGCATCTGCTTTGTTGTCCGTTTCAATACGTTTTCCGGCGTATTTCTTGGCGATGGCCGAGATTACGGAAGAGTCCAGCCCGCCGGACAACAACACGCCGTAAGGTACGTCCGACATCAGTTGGCGCTGTACGGCGGCTTCGAGGGCATCATGTACGGCAGAGACCTGAGTTTGGTAGGTTGTGGCATTGACGTCAGGGTAACCAGTATGATAGTTGTCTTTTACGTCAGGGTATTGCATCCAGTCGCGAGTGTACCAGCGGTGCATTTTACCCTCACGTCCCTGGTAATAGTGTCCGGGCAGGAAAGGCTCGTACTCGTCGCAGAAGCCTTCGAGAGCTTTCAGTTCGCTGCCGAAGTAGATGCGGCCTTCCTTGTCGCGGCCTATATATAAAGGTATCACTCCGATGGGGTCGCGGGCTATGAGGTAATCGTCCGTCTCTTCATCGTAGAGGGCAAAGGCGAAGATACCGTTCAGTTCTTCGAGGAAATTGATGCCTTTGTCTTTGTAGAGGGCGAGGATGACTTCGCAGTCCGAACCCGTCTGAAAGGTGTACTTTCCGGCGTAATGTGCACGGATATCGCGGTGGTTGTATATCTCACCGTTGACGGCAAGGATTTGCTTGCGGTCGGGCGAGTACAGAGGTTGCCCACCCGATTGAGGGTCGACGATAGAAAGCCGCTCGTGTGCAAGGATTGCGGAGCCGCCTACATAAATACCGCTCCAGTCCGGTCCGCGATGGCGGATTTTCTGTGCCATTTTTAAAGCTTTACTCCTGAGTTCCGGAGTCTGGGATTTTATGTTGAAAATACCTGCTATTCCACACATGGTTGTAGTTGTTTTAGAAGTTGATATCGGGATGATGTTAGTTGTATCGGGTGAGACTGGCAGTTTCGTCCGTTGGAACGGATTGTTTCAAGCGTTGAAACGAGTCGTTTCACACCGGGGGACAGAAAGTTTCATGCGTTGACACTCTTGGTATCCCTCTTTGAAACTTTTTTCGTTGCCGCAAAACTACCGGTTGAAGTATTGGTCAATCCGCCGGGCTACTTTGCGACCGTCAGCCAGTGCACGTACTACGAGACTTGCACCATTGGCGGCATCTCCCGCCACGAATACATTCTCTGCAAATGTCGGCTGTTCCGGTTTGAGGAAGCCCATAGCCAACAGCACCATATCGGCTTCAATGACTTCTTTCTTACCCGTAGGTTTCATGGTGGGGCGGCCACCGTCTTTTGCCGGAAGCCATTCCACTTCTTCCACTTCCACGCCGCAAACCTTTCCGTTCTTGCCGATGAATCTGTTGGATGCCAGTGACCAGCGGCGTGTGCATCCTTCTTCGTGACTGGAAGTGGTTTTCAGGACAACGGGCCATTGCGGCCAGGGCGTAGCGTCATTGTGGCCTACGGGTGGTTGTGGCATGATTTCTATTTGTGTCACGCTCGTAGCTCCTTGGCGGATGCTCGTGCCGATGCAGTCCGAGCCTGTGTCGCCACCGCCAATGACAAGCACCCGTTTGCCACGGGCATTGACAAGCTGCTCTTTCGGGAATGTCTCTCCGTCGAGGATACGGTTCTGTTGAGCCAGCATATCGAGGGCAAAGTAGATACCTTTCAGTTCACGGCCGGGGATGGTAAGGTCGCGGGCAGTGGGAGTGCCTGTGCAGACGGCGTAAGCATCGAAACCTGCGGGTAGCTTCTGCATATCGATGCAGACACCCATTTCAAACCGGATACCTTCGGCTTTCAGTACATCCATGCGACGGTCTATCACTTCTTTGGGTAGTTTGAAATTGGGAATACCGTAGCGAAGCAGTCCGCCCGGCATCGGTTTGGAATCGAATATCGTGACTTCGTAGCCACAGGCATTCAGTCGTGCGGCAACGCTCAGCCCGGCAGGTCCTGCACCGATGACAGCTATTTTCCAGCCATTGCGTTCGGGGCGGGCAGGCACGATATATCCTTCACGAAAAGCGGCTTCGGCAATGGCTGCCTCATTCTCGCGGATGGTTACGGGAGCATCGCAGGAGAGTTTCAGCACACATGACTTCTCACAAAGTGCGGGGCAGATACGTCCCGTAAATTCGGGGAAATCATTCGTCTCGTTCAGTACTTGATAGGCTTCGCGCCATTTTCCTTTGCAGAGTGCGTCTTGAAACTCCGGTTGCTTGTTGCCCAACGGACATGCCCAATGGCAAAAAGGTACACCGCACTCCATACAGCGTGAGGCTTGGAGCTTGCGGTCGTGACTGTTCAGCGTCTGTTCCACCTGGCTGAAATCTGTGATACGTTCGTGTATCGGACGGTAGCCCGCTTCTTGGCGGGGGATATTTAAGAATGCTTTTGAATCGCCCATGATTGATAAATTGAGAATTAAAAATTGAAAATTAAGAAATAATACTCAGAGAATCGAAAATTAAAAAGAACGTGGAATTTGTAAGTACGCACTATTCTGTATTTTTTAATTCTCAATTCTCAATTTTTAATTTAATAGTCTCTTTGCATATCCGCAATCTTCTGTTGCAGCTTCTTCATCTGTTCTTCTTGCAGCACTTTCTTGTACTCGATAGGGACTACTTGGATAAACTCGTCTACGTAGTGCGTCCAGTCATCGAGTAGGATACGCGCCAGTTTGGAACCGGTGTAGAGATAATGCTGGCGGATGAGTTCGTGCAACTCCTTGCGGTATGAGGTTTCTTCAATGAGGCTTAGTTCCACCATTTCCATGTTACAGAAGTAGTCGAAGTTTCCGTCTTTGTTCCAGACGTAGGCCACACCACCGGACATACCTGCGGCAAAGTTACGTCCCGTCTGTCCGAGCACTACTACACGTCCGCCGGTCATGTATTCGCAGCAATGGTCACCCACACCCTCTACAACGGCTATTGCACCGGAGTTGCGGACGGCAAAGCGTTCGCCTACGCGACCGTTGATATATACTTCGCCGCTGGTTGCACCATACAGAAGGGTGTTTCCGGCAATTGTGTTCTTCTCGGCCTCGAAGTTGCTGCGTACAGGGGGGAGTACGGCGATACGTCCGCCACTCAGCCCTTTGCCCAGATAGTCATTGGCCTCACCTTCCAGCTTGAAGTTGATACCCGGTACGAGGAATGCTCCGAAACTCTGTCCGGCCGAGCCTTTGAACTTGACGTTCAGTGTATGTTCGGGCAGGCCTTTTGCGCCGTACTTGGCGGCGATAGCGCCGGAGAGCATCGCACCGCAGGCGCGGTCGGTGTTGGCGATGGTATATTCGAGAGAAACTTCTTTCTGTTCGTCTACGGCATTGGCGGCGGCATTCAGCATTTCCACGTCTTTTACGCGGTCGATGCCGTGTTGCTGGTTTATGATGTGGCGGATGGCGGCTCCGTTGTCCACACGCGCCAGTACTTTGTCGAAGTTGATGAGTTGATGTTTCTTGATGCCGTCATCCGGTCTGCGGATGATGAGGTCGGTACGCCCGATGATATCATCCAGTTTTTCCACTCCAATCTCTGCCAGATACTCGCGTACTTCGCGGGCAAGGAAGGTAAAGTAGTTCACAAGGTATTCGCTACGGCCGATGAAACGTTTGCGCAGTTCCGGGTTCTGGGTGGCTACACCTACGGGACATGTGTTTTGGTTACACTTGCGCATCATCACGCATCCCAATACGATGAGGGCAGCGGTGGCGAAACCGTATTCTTCCGCACCGAGCATGGCCATGAGTACTACGTCGCGTCCGGTTTTCAGTTGTCCGTCCACTTGCAGCAGCACTTGTCCGCGCAGCCCGTTCAGTACCAGTGTCTGTTGCGTCTCACTCAGTCCGAGTTCGGGCGAGATGCCGGCATATCGGATGGAACTTGCGGGTGATGCGCCTGTACCGCCTTCGGCGCCGGAGATGACGATGAGGTCGGCTTTGGCTTTCGCCACACCTGCGGCGATAGTTCCCACACCGCTTTCGGCTACCAGCTTCACGCTGATTTTGGCTTTCGGATTGACGTTCTTCAAGTCGAAGATAAGCTGTGCCAGGTCTTCGATGGAATAGATGTCGTGATGGGGCGGGGGAGAAATCAATGAAATACCTGGAATGGAGTGGCGCGTGCGGGCAATCACTTGGTCTACTTTGAATCCCGGCAACTGGCCGCCTTCACCCGGCTTGGCGCCTTGTGCCACTTTTATCTGTATTTCGTCGGCATTCACCAGATATTCCGTAGTGACCCCGAAACGTCCGGATGCTACCTGTTTGATGGCACTGCGCATTTCAGTTCCGAAGCGTGCGGCATCTTCACCGCCTTCACCCGTATTGCTTCGCCCGTGCAGTTTATTCATGGCAACCGCCATTGCCTCATGCGCTTCCTGACTGATGGCTCCGAAAGACATGGCGCCCGTAACGAAACGTTTCAGAATGCTTTCCACCGGTTCCACCCTGTCTATGGAAATGGGGTTGTGACGGAAGTCGAGAAAGTCGCGCAGGAAGATAGGCTTTTCTTTCTCATCGACCAAGCGGGTAAACTCTTTGAATTTCTTGTAACTGCCCAGACGAGTAGCTATTTGCAGGGTACTGATAGTCTCCGGGTTCCAAGCGTGCTTTTCTCCGTCCTTACGGTATGCGTACAGTCCTTTGTTTGGCAATAGGGGAGCTTCACCACCATCATTCTTCATGCGCGTTTCTTCCTTTTTCATCGCTTCTCCTTCGTCGTGAAAAGTGATGGCGTCACGTGCCACCTCATCCAAACGGATGCCGCCGATAGCCGATTTTAATCCGCCGAAGTAAGCGTTGCTCAATTCTTCGCTCAGCCCGACAGCCTCGAATATCTTTGCGCCCCGGTAGGAGCGGATGGTGCTGATACCCATTTTGCTCATAATCTTGAACAGGCCTTTGCAAATGGCTTTGATGTAATTCTTCTCTGCGGTGGCATAGTCCAACTGTACCTCTTTCTTGGCAACGAGTTCGTTCAGTACGGCAAATGCCATATAGGGGTTCAGTGCGCTTGCACCGAACCCGAGGAGCAGTGCGGCGTGCATCACTTCGCGTATCTCGCCGCTTTCCACTACCAATGCGGTCTGTACGCGCTTTCCTACCGAAATGAGGTGGTGGTGCACTGCCGATACGGCAAGCAATGAGGGGATGGCGGCATGGACGGTATCTACGTTGCGGTCGGTCAGTACAATGTAGTTCACGCCTTCGGTGACGGACTCTTCGGCTTCCTTGCACAGGCGGTCAAGCGCTTCCTGCAGTCCTGCACGTCCTTTGGAGACTTCAAACAGTATCGGCAGCTTTACAGTCTTGAAGCCTTTATAGCGGATGTTGCAGAGAATATCCAATTGCGCATTCGTCAGGATGGGGTGGTTCAGCCGTACCATTTTGCAATGGCTTTCGTTGGGTGTCAGTATGTTCATGCCCACTGCGCCGATGTACTCGGTGAGAGACATTACCAACTCTTCGCGGATAGGGTCAATAGGCGGATTGGTGACTTGCGCAAACTGTTGGCGGAAGTAATTGTATAGTAGCTGCGGCTTGTCGGAAAGTACGGCAAGCGGGGTGTCGTTACCCATTGCGCTGACAGGCTCGGCGCCGTTGGATGCCATGGGTAGGATGATTTTCTCGACATCTTCTTTGGAGAAGCCGAACGTACGTAGCATACTGTTATAGTTGTCCACGTTGTGGGGCACTTTGCGCCCGCTTTTCAGTTCGTTCAGTTCGATGCGGTTGCTGGCGAGCCAAGTGCGGTAGGGCTTGGCTTCGGCAAGTTGCTTTTTCAGTTCGCCGTCGTAGTAAATCTCGCCTTTTTCGGTATCTATCAAAAGTATCTTGCCGGGTTGCAGACGACCTTTCTCTTTGATGTCGCCCGGTTCGAAATCCATTACGCCGACTTCACTTGCCACTACCATGATGTCGTTGTGCGTAATAAGGTAGCGTGCGGGACGCAGACCGTTGCGGTCCAACATACCACCCGCATAGCGTCCGTCGCTGAAGAGTAGTGCGGCAGGTCCGTCCCAAGGTTCCATGAGGATAGAGTGGTATTCGTAGAAGGCCTTGAGGTCTTCGCTGATGGGGTTCTTTTCGTTGAAGGATTCCGGTATGAGCATTGCCATGGCATGCGGTAGGCTGAGGCCGGACATGACAAGGAACTCCAGTACGTTGTCCAGCGAGGCGCTGTCGCTCATGTTCGGCTGGATGATGGGACGCAGTTCTTTGATGTCGCCAAGGGCGGGAGAGGACAGGACGCTTTCACGCGCTTCCATCCAGCCGCGGTTACCGCGTATGGTATTGATTTCACCGTTGTGCGCCAAGAGACGGAACGGCTGTGCCAGTCCCCACGTAGGGAAGGTGTTGGTGCTGAAACGGGAGTGCACCAGAGCCAGTCCGCTGGTGAAGTAGTTGTTTGTCAGGTCGGGGAAGTAGTTACGTAGCTGTAGGGAAGAGAGCATACCTTTATAGATGATGTTCTTCGTAGACAGCGACACGATATAGAAATCCTCTCGTGCGGCTATATCCGACCTGCGTACTTTGTTTTCTATTCTTTTCCTTATTATATAGAGACGGCGGTCGGCGGTTTCACTGTCCGTAAATCCGGTGATGAAGATTTGTTTGATGTCGGGTTCGTTGGCAAGTGCGGCCTCACCCAGTATTTCGGGGCAGGTAGGCACATTGCGCAGGTGCATCAGCGTCAATCCTTCTTTCTCTATTTCTTCAATGATGATACTCAGGATGGCTGCCCGGTCTTTCTCATCTTTCGGAAGAAAAAGCAGTCCTGTTCCGTATTTCCCTTTTTCGGGAACGGGGATGCCTTGCAGCAGGATGAATTCGTGCGGTATTTGCAGCATGATGCCGGCGCCGTCTCCGGTCTTGTTGTCGGCACCTTCCGCTCCGCGATGACGCATATTCTCCAATACTTTCAATGCGGATTCAACCAATTCATGTGATTTGCTGCCGTGAATGTTCACTAACATTCCCACACCGCAAGCGTCGTGTTCATTGGTGACATCGTACAGGCCCAACTGCATGGGCTGTCGTTGTGCGGGTTGTTTCTTTGTTTTGTTGTTAAAAAGCTCTTTGTTTTCCATTTTTGGTTTACTCTAATTTATGTAATACCTATTTATTATATCAAAATGTTTGGCAAATATAAATATTTAGTTTCAAATTGATAACAATATTCCTCGATTTGTGCCTTGTTAAATACTTACACCGGGGGATGAAGTTATAATCTGATAGAAAATACCCTTTGTTTTCTTCTAATCTTAAATCAGATTTCGTCTGTTTGCTTTAAGATTATAAATTCGACCTTTTGCTTTTAAAATATTATTTTCCTTGTCTTTTTGATAATAAAATAACTTTTTTCTACTCTTTTGATAAATAAATAGTGAAAAGGTTAACTTTATGTTCTAAAGAATATATATCTTTGCAGCGCAAATCAAATACTGATATATTATGTGTGGAATAGTAGGCTATATAGGTCAAAGAAAAGCCTACCCCATTCTTATCAAAGGTTTGAAGCGGTTGGAGTACCGCGGATACGATAGTGCAGGGGTAGCATTAATCAGTGATGACCGACAACTGAACGTGTACAAGACGAAAGGAAAGGTTTCGGATTTAGAAACTTTCGTTACTCAAAAAGATATTTCCGGTAGTATAGGTATTGCACATACCCGCTGGGCTACACATGGAGAACCTTGTTCCGTTAATGCTCATCCTCATTATTCCTCTTCCGAAAGATTCGCTCTTATTCACAACGGTATCATTGAAAATTACGCCGCCCTTAAAGACAAACTCCAAGCCAAAGGCTATACTTTTAAAAGTAGTACCGACACCGAGGTACTGATACAACTCATAGAATACATTCAGGTTATAAACCGCATCGATTTACTGACTGCCGTGCAACTGGCTTTGCAGGAGGTTATCGGTGCATATGCCATTGCCGTGCTCGACAGGGAGAATCCTGATGAGATTATTGCTGCGCGCAAAAGCAGTCCGTTGGTGGTGGGTATCGGGCAGGATGAATTCTTCTTGGCATCCGATGCCACTCCGATTGTGGAATATACGGACAAGGTGGTCTATCTGGAAGATGAGGAGATAGCCGTTATTCGTTACGGGGAGAAACTGAAAGTGGTGAATCTCAAGAATGTGGAGTGCCCGCACGAGGTAAAGACGGTGGCGCTCAATCTCGGTCAGTTGGAGAAGGGCGGTTATCCGCATTTCATGTTGAAGGAGATTTTTGAGCAACCCGATTGTATTCACGACTGTATGCGCGGACGCATTAATCTGGAGGGTACTAACGTGGTGCTTTCCGCCATTATAGATTATAAGGAACGTCTGCTTGCTGCCAAACGTTTTGTAATTGTGGCTTGTGGCACGTCGTGGCACGCTGCGCTTATAGGCAAACATCTGATAGAGAGTTTCTGCCGCATTCCGGTGGAAGTGGAGTATGCTTCGGAATTTCGTTACCGAGACCCGGTGATTGACAGTAGTGATGTGGTGATTGCCATTTCGCAAAGCGGGGAGACAGCCGATACGCTGGCTGCCATAGAACTTGCCAAAAGCCGTGGTGCATTTATATATGGCATCTGTAATGCTATCGGTTCGAGTATTCCGCGCGCTACGAATACGGGGTCTTACATTCATGTAGGGCCGGAAATAGGTGTGGCGTCCACCAAAGCCTTTACAGGTCAGGTAACTGTGCTCACCATGTTGGCATTGACTCTTGCACGGGAGAAGCGTACGATTGATGAAACGCAATACCTCGCCATAGTGAGGGAACTCGGACAGATTCCCGGAAAGATGAAAGAGGTGCTGAAGCTGAACGACCGTATAGCGGAGCTTTCCAAAATCTTCACTTACGCACACAATTTTATCTATCTGGGACGCGGCTACAGTTATCCCGTAGCGTTGGAAGGCGCTTTGAAGCTGAAAGAAATCTCGTACATCCATGCGGAAGGCTATCCGGCCGCCGAAATGAAGCATGGGCCTATTGCTTTGATAGATGCGGAAATGCCAGTGGTGGTTATTGCCACACAGAACGGATTGTACGAAAAAGTACTGAGCAATATACAGGAAATTAAAGCGCGCAAAGGCAGGGTGATAGCGATTGTTACCAAGGGAGATACGGTTATCGGTAAAATCGCTGACATTTGTATCGAACTTCCCGAAACAATGGAATGTCTTGACCCGTTAATAACTACGGTTCCCTTGCAACTGCTCGCTTATCACATAGCCGTATGTAAAGGCATGGATGTAGACCGACCGCGTAATCTTGCCAAGTCGGTAACGGTGGAATGACCGGAAGCGGATGATGTGTATGGGTAAAACAGAGAATGCGTTTGCCCTTGATAGATGATATGTTTTCAGAATATAAATAACGCGTTTTTAAAAGAAGTAATTACTCATTAGTAAATATATAAATGGAACAACTGAAGCATGAATGTGGCGTTGCCATGATACGCCTGCTGAAACCGCTGGAGTATTACGAAGAAAAGTACGGTACATGGATGTACGGGCTGAACAAGCTTTACCTTCTCATGGAGAAACAGCACAACCGGGGGCAGGAAGGAGCCGGACTGGCTTGCGTGAAACTGGAAGCGAACCCCGGCGAGGAATATATGTTCCGCGAACGGGCGCTCGGTTCGGGAGCTATTACCGAGATATTCGATACGGTGCAGAGCAACTTTAAAGACCTGACGAAAGAACAATTGCACGACGCCAGTTATGCAAAGCGTGTGCTTCCTTTTGTGGGAGAAGTGTATATGGGACATCTGCGTTATTCCACCACGGGGAAGTCGGGCATCTCGTACGTGCATCCGTTTCTCAGGAGAAACAACTGGCGTGCCAAGAACCTTGCCCTGTGCGGCAACTTCAACATGACGAACGTGGATGAAATCTTTGCACGCATCACCGCTATCGGCCAGCATCCTCGCAAGTATGCCGATACGTATATCATGCTGGAACAGGTGGGGCACCGGCTCGACCGCGAAGTGGAACGCCTCTTCAACCTTGCCGAAGCCGAAGGGCTGACGGGTATGGGCGTCACGCATTATATCGAAGACCATATAGACCTTGCCAACGTGTTGCGCACCTCGAGCAAAGAGTGGGACGGAGGCTATGTGATGTGCGGGCTTACCGGGAGCGGTGAGACATTCGCCGTCCGGGACCCCTGGGGCATCCGCCCTGCATTCTGGTATCAGGATGATGAAATAGCCGTGCTCGCCAGCGAACGTCCTGTGATACAGACCGCGCTCAACGTTTCCGCTGACAGCATCAAGGAGCTGCAACCGGGACAAGCCGTCCTTATCAACAAAGCCGGTAAGCTCCGTACGGTGCAAATCAATAAGCCGCGTGAGGTGAAACCTTGTTCCTTCGAGCGTATCTATTTCAGTCGCGGCAGTGACGTGGACATCTATAAGGAACGTAAACTATTGGGTGAGAAGTTGGTGCCTAACATCCTGAAAGCCATTGATAAGGATATAGACCATACCGTCTTTTCCTTCATACCGAATACGGCGGAAGTGGCCTTCTACGGAATGTTGCAGGGACTGGACGACTACCTCAACGAGGAGAAAGTCCGGCAGATTGCCGCTTTGGGACATAATCCCAGCCACGATGAGTTGGAGCGTATCCTGTCCCGTCGCATACGAAGCGAAAAGGTAGCCGTCAAAGACATCAAGCTGCGTACTTTCATCGCCGAGGGCAACAGCCGTAATGACCTTGCCGCTCATGTGTACGACATCACTTACGGCAGCCTCGTGCCCGGCGTGGACAATCTGGTTATCATAGACGACAGCATTGTGCGCGGCACTACCTTGAAACAAAGCATAATCGGCATCCTCGACCGCCTCAATCCGAAGAAGATTGTAATCGTAAGTTCCTCGCCGCAAGTGCGCTACCCCGACTATTACGGTATTGACATGGCGAAGATGAGCGAATTCATTGCTTTCAAAGCCGCCATCGAGCTGCTGAAAGAGCGTGAGATGCGCGATGTCATCGAATCCGCCTACCGCAAATCCAAGGAGCAAGCGGGGCTGCCCAAGGAGCAGATGGTGAACTACGTAAAGGAAATCTATGCTCCCTTTACCGATGAAGAGATTTCCGCCAAGATGGTGGAACTCCTGACCCCGAAAGGCACGAAGGCCAAAGTGCAGATTGTATATCAGCCTCTTGAAGGCCTGCATGAAGCCTGTCCGCGGCACCGGGGCGACTGGTACTTCAGCGGTGACTATCCCACGCCGGGCGGTGTGAAGTTGCTGAACGCGGCATTTATTAATTACATAGAACAAGTATATCAATTCTGAATATGAGAAATGTAACTTTAATCCTTGACGACGGGAGCCGCTTCTGCGGTAAGTCGTTTGGCTATGAAAAGCCGGTAGCGGGAGAGGTGGTTTTCAACACGGCCATGTCGGGTTATCCCGAAAGCCTGACCGACCCTTCGTACGCCGGCCAGTTGATGACGCTCACTTATCCGTTGGCGGGCAACTACGGTGTACCGCCTTTCACCATCGAGCCAAACGGGCTGCCTACATTCATGGAGAGTGAACACATCCATGCCGAAGCCGTTATCGTAAGTGACTATTCCGAAAATTACAGCCATTGGAATGCCGTGGAAAGCCTCGGCGACTGGCTGAAGCGTGAGCAAGTACCGGGCATTACAGGCATCGATACCCGCGAATTGACTAAAGTACTGCGCGAGCACGGCGTGATGATGGGGAGAATAGAGTTTAATGAAGAATCGGAGGAGGGAAATGAAGAATTAAGAATGAAGAATGAAGAATCGGGGCGGAAGGATGAAGAATTGCCGGCAGCGGTGTACGAGGGTGTGAACTACGTGGACCGCGTGAGCTGCAAGGAAATCATCCATTACCTGCCCGACGGCACTTCCACCCGTAGCGCAGCCCATTCTTCATTCTTCATTCCTCATTCTTCATTCAAAAAGGTTGTTCTTGTGGACTGCGGTGTCAAGACCAACATTATCCGTTGTCTGCTGAAACGGAATGCGGAGGTCATTCGCGTTCCTTGGAATTACGATTTCAACGGGCTGGAGTTCGATGGCCTGTTCATCTCCAATGGACCCGGCGATCCCGACACCTGTGATGCTGCCGTACAGAATATCCGCAAGGCGATGCAGAACGAAAAGCTGCCTATCTTCGGTATCTGTATGGGCAACCAATTGCTCTCCAAAGCCGGAGGAGCCAAGATATACAAGCTGAAATACGGACATCGCAGTCATAATCAGCCGGTGCGCATGGTGGGTACGGAACGCTGCTTCATCACCTCGCAGAATCATGGCTATGCGGTGGACAACAATACGTTGGGCGAAGACTGGGAACCGCTTTTCATCAATATGAATGACGGCTCCAACGAGGGTATTCGCCATAAGCGCAATCCCTGGTTCTCCGCGCAGTTTCATCCCGAAGCTGCCAGCGGACCGACGGATACGGAGTTCCTGTTCGATGAGTTCGTGAAGTTGCTATAAGGGTTTGACAGGTATCGAAATGTGGTTTGATATACGTTAAAACTTCGTTTGATGTACATCAAAAAAGATTCGGATGCCTGTGAAAACCGATTGTTGGTATAATCAAATTTAGACAAATGAAAGAAAACAATATAAAGAAAGTCCTGTTGCTTGGCTCCGGCGCACTGAAAATCGGTGAGGCGGGAGAGTTTGACTATTCCGGCTCGCAGGCGCTCAAGGCATTGAAAGAAGAAGGTATCCATACCGTACTTATCAACCCGAACATCGCTACGGTGCAGACCTCTGAAGGTGTGGCCGACCAGATTTACTTCCTGCCCGTTACCCCTTATTTCGTGGAGAAAGTTATCGAGAAAGAACGCCCCGACGGCGTTATGCTCGCTTTTGGCGGACAGACGGCGTTGAACTGCGGCGTGGAGCTTTACAAGAAGGGTGTTTTTGAGCAATACGGTGTAAAGGTGCTCGGTACTCCCGTGCAGGCTGTCATAGATACGGAAGACCGTGAGATATTCGTCCGGAAGCTGGATGAAATCAATGTAAAGACCATTCAGAGCGAGGCTGTGGAGAATGCCGAAGATGCCCGTCGCGCCGCTGCGGAACTGGGTTATCCGGTGATAGTGCGTGCAGCCTATGCGCTGGGCGGACTGGGGTCGGGCTTCTGCGACAATGAGGAAGAATTGAATGTGCTGGTGGAAAAGGCTTTCTCCTTCTCTCCGCAAGTATTGGTGGAGAAATCCTTGCGCGGCTGGAAAGAAGTGGAGTATGAGGTGGTACGCGACCGTTTCGACAACTGCATAACGGTCTGCAATATGGAGAACTTCGACCCGCTGGGCATCCACACAGGGGAATCTATCGTGATTGCTCCGTCGCAGACATTAAGCAATACGGATTATCACAAACTGCGTGAACTGGCTATCCGCATCATCCGCCATATCGGTATTGTGGGCGAGTGCAATGTACAGTATGCCTACGACCCGGAAAGCGAAGACTATCGTGTAATAGAGGTAAATGCCCGCTTGAGCCGTTCGTCTGCACTTGCCTCTAAGGCAACGGGTTATCCGCTCGCTTTCGTAGCCGCCAAACTCGGATTGGGCTACGGGCTTTTCGACCTGAAGAATTCCGTTACCAAGACTACCAGCGCATTCTTTGAGCCGGCGCTGGACTATGTGGTTTGTAAGATTCCCCGTTGGGATTTGGGCAAGTTTCATGGCGTAGATAAGGAACTGGGTTCAAGCATGAAGTCTGTCGGCGAGGTCATGGCTATCGGACGTACTTTTGAAGAAGCTATTCAGAAGGGGTTGCGCATGATAGGACAGGGGATGCATGGCTTTGTGGAGAACAAGGAGCTGGTTATCCCCGATATCGATAAAGCGCTCCGCGAGCCTACGGACAAGCGTATCTTTGTCATCTCCAAGGCTTTTCGTGCCGGATATACCGTAGAACAGGTGCATGGATTGACAAAAATAGACCGCTGGTTCTTGGAGAAACTGATGAATATAATGAACACCAGCAAGGAACTGCACGAGTATTCGGAAGCTGTCTGCCATTCAACAGCCGCCTGTCATTCGGAGCGCAGCGGCGACTCTCTGCCCCTTGCGCTTTCAAAGGAGCAGTTTCTTCACTCCGTCCGGAATGACAAAACAGCGCGGGAGCTGTTACGCAAGGCCAAGATACAGGGCTTCTCCGATTTGCAGATAGCCCGCGCTCTCGGTTTGGAACGCTATATGGATAGCGAGGACGGCATACTTGCCATACGTGCGTTGCGCAAGAGCATGGGTATTCTGCCCGTAGTGAAACAAATAGATACCCTTGCCGCCGAATATCCCGCGCAGACCAACTATCTGTATTTGACGTATAGCGGCATTGCCAATGATGTGCATTACCTGGGCGACCGTAAGTCTATCGTTGTACTCGGTTCGGGCGCGTATCGCATCGGCTCCTCGGTAGAGTTCGACTGGTGCGGTGTACAGGCATTGAACACTATCCGCAAGGAGGGCTATCGCAGCGTGATGATTAATTACAATCCCGAAACCGTATCCACGGACTACGATATGTGCGACCGCCTCTATTTCGACGAACTCACCTTCGAGCGTGTCATGGACATCCTCGAGCTGGAAAATCCGCATGGGGTAATCGTTTCTACGGGCGGCCAGATACCGAACAACCTTGCCATGCGTCTTGATGCGCAGAATGTGCCCATCCTCGGCACAAGCGCCAAGAGCATTGACAACGCCGAAGACCGGGACAAGTTCTCCGCCATGCTGGACCGTATCGGTGTAGACCAGCCCGAATGGCGGGCGCTTACTTCACTGGAAGACATCAACGCTTTTGTCGATAAGGTGGGATTCCCGGTGTTGGTTCGTCCCAGTTACGTGCTATCCGGTGCGGCAATGAACGTTTGCTCCAATCAGGAAGAGCTGGAACGCTTCTTGCAGTTGGCGGCAAACGTATCGAAGAAGCATCCGGTAGTCGTGAGCCAGTTCATAGAGCATGCCAAGGAAGTGGAAATGGATGCCGTAGCGCAGAATGGGGAAATCATCGCGTATGCTATCAGCGAGCATATAGAGTTTGCCGGCGTACATTCCGGCGATGCCACTATCCAGTTTCCGCCGCAGAAGCTTTATGTGGAGACGGTACGTCGCATCAAGCGTATCAGTCGGGAGATTGCCCGGGAACTGAATATCTCCGGTCCGTTCAATATTCAGTATCTCGCCAAGGACAACGACATCAAGGTGATTGAATGTAACCTGCGTGCCAGCCGTTCGTTCCCGTTCGTAAGCAAGGTACTTAAAATCAACTTTATCGAACTGGCTACGAAAGTGATGCTCGGCATTCCTGTACAGAAGCCGGACAAGAACCTCTTCGACCTCGATTACGTAGGAATCAAGGCCTCTCAGTTCTCCTTCAACCGCCTGCAAAAGGCAGACCCTGTACTGGGTGTGGATATGGCGTCTACGGGCGAAGTGGGGTGTATAGGCAGTGACACTTCCTGTGCCATTCTCAAGGCGATGCTCTCTGTCGGTTATCGTATTCCGCAAAAGAACATCCTGCTCTCTACCGGTACTCCGAAACAGAAGGTGGATATGCTTTCCGCAGCTCGTATGCTTCAGAAGAAAGGATATAAACTGTTTGCCACCGGTGGTTCAAGCAAGTTTCTTACGGAGAATGGTGTGGAGAATACCCGCGTCTATTGGCCGAGCGAACCCGATATGCAGCCGCAGGCACTCGAAATGCTGCACAAGAAAGAAATTGATATGGTGGTGAATATTCCAAAGAACCTCACCGCGGGCGAGTTGGACAACGGCTACAAGATACGCCGTGCCGCTATCGACCTCAATATTCCGCTGATTACGAACGCACGTCTGGCAAGCGCCTTTATCAATGCCTTCTGTACGATGACACCGGATGATTTGGCTATCAAGTCTTGGGAGGAGTATAAATAACAGTCCATTACTGTTTGTTTCTTTTCAGGTACGGATTTCACGGAAAGAGGATAAGTAAATCCGTGTAATCCGTGTCTGAAAGAAATCATCCGGTGCATTTTGGCTTCTTGTTTTTATAATAATCGTTATTTCAGCAGCGTACCCGTCGCCTTTAAATAAGCGACATAGTTCAAGTACAGCCGGAAATGTGTATCTACTTTGGTTTCGTACGCTTGCTGCCACATGGCTTGCGCTTCCAGATGGTCGGACAGTGTTTCCAGTCCCACATCATATTGGCTGCGGCTCACTCTCATATTCTCTTCCGCCTGTTGCAGGGAACGTTCGGCGATGGAGCTTTCCAGCCGGGCTTCATCGAGGTTGTTGGCGGCTTGTGTAAGTTCCAGTAACATCTGTTCGTTCATATTCTCCTGTTCAAGGCGGGTTTGTTCCAGTTTGGCTTTGGCCGCACGTACTTTGCCGGTACGTTCGCCGAAATGGAAAAGAGGTACGCTTACGTTCAGGAGAACGGAGAAACTGCCCTTATCAAACAAATTCTGATTGTTCACTTCCAGGCCGTGAATATAGTCGTATGAACCTTTTACACCGATTTGGGGCAGTAACTCGCTGCGGTTTAACTTAACCTGTTGCTTGGCAATGGCTACTTGCTGATTCAGTATGGCATATTCGGGACGGGCGGAGATATCCGATATCTGCAGTTGGATGTCCTGTTCCACTTCGGGAAAACTGTCGGAAGTCCGTATGTCCGTGCCCAAAGGCTTGCCGATGTAATGGCAGAGATTCATGGTTGCCAGACGGAGCGCATTGCCGGCCTTGCGGATATTAAGTTCGCTCTCATTCAGTTTTACCTGCACTTTCAGCACATCGTTCCGGGGCTTCAGACCATGCTTATGGGCGCTCTCAACATTCTTCATCAATTCTATAAGCACGGCGTTGTACTTCTCGGCCACTTTCTTCATCTCTTTGGCTTTGATGACCTGCGCATAGGCTTGGTCTGTTTTCACGATAACCTCCGAGGCTGTCAGCGTTTCGTTCATCCGCGCCATTTCTTTGCCCAATAAAGACAGTTTGTAGGCCGCACGAATTTTGCCGCCCATATACAGCGGCTGTTCTATTTGTACACCGCCCATATATACCATGCCTATCTTATAGTTCAGGTCTACTCCGGGGAAATAGGCGAAACCGTTGTTGGGCAGAAACTGTCCTGCGGCATCGGGCAGGAAAGTGGGCAGATTGCCGCCGGCTATGCCGAAGCTGCCGTCCGCCGTACTGTAAATACCCGTTCCGCTGAGGGTGAAGTTGGGGAAGAAATTACCTTTGTAACTCTTTGCGGTGTAGCGCGCGCTTTCCGTTTGCTTGGCGGAGGCCGCCATCTCTTTATTGTATTTCAACGCCATTTCCCTGCATTGCTCCAAGGTAAGCGTCTCCTGTGCGGAGATACCGGCAGAGAACAGCAGAGAGGTGAGGATGATTATTTTCTTTTTCATCATTGTTCGTTTTTTATATGAAAGAATAATGCATACAGGATGGGGATGAAGAGGAGCGTTATCAGCGTTCCGAATGTAAGGCCGCCCATAATGGAAGCCGCCAGCGAACCGAACATGGCATCGGGCAGCAGCGGTATCATGCCTAAAATGGTAGTCAGCGCCGCCATTGTCACAGGACGGAGACGGCTTTGGGCGCTGTCCACCAATGCCGTAATCGGTTCTATCCCCTGATTCAGTTGAAGAGTGATTTCATCCATTAGCACGATGCCGTTCTTGATGAGCATACCTATCAGTCCCAGTGTGCCCACAATTGCTACGAAGTTGAACGTTTTACCCGTAAGCAACATCACCGCCACCACTCCCACAAGAATCATGGGGAGACAACAGAAGATGATAATCGGTTTGCGGTAGTCCTTGAACAGCATAATCAGGATGGCAATCATCAGTATGATAGCCAGCGGGAAGTTCTTGAACAAATATTTCATGGACTGGTCGCTTGCATTCTTTTCTCCTTGCCAATGCAGGGTGTAGCCGTCGGGCAATTCTATCTGCTCTATCTTTTGTGCAATGGTTTGCCGCGCTTTTTCCGTTTCTATGCCGGGAGCGGGCGAGCATTGCACACGCTGGCTGCGCTGTCCGTTGTAGCGTGGCACTACGGGATCTTCCCAACGGATGTCTATGCTCTTGCTGATTTGTTTCAGCGGAGTACTGCCCATGAGGCTTTCCACCAGCTCTTCTTTACTCAGGGTACCGGCTTTCAGCTTGACCATGGTTTCTTCATTCAGCAGTCCGTTCAGAGAGGGAAGGGCGGAGAATACCTGTGTGTTGCCCAAGTCTTCTATCGGCCGCCCTTGCTCGTCCAGACATTTCATATAGATATTGTCGCGGTGTATGCCTTCGTAGAAAGAGCCGATAGGTATGCCGCCGTTCACGGAAAGGAGAGACATGCTTACGTCGTTACGGCTGAGGCCTGATGCCCGGGCTGCCGCCTGATCGTATTCAATGGAAAGTACAGGTATCTGCGGTTCCCAGTCGGTGGTGATGAGACATACTTCCGGGGTATTCTCCATAATGCTCCGTACACTGTCCGCCAACTGATGCAGCACGGCGGGATCAGGCCCCATGAATTGAGCTTCGATGGGGTACTTCTTGAACATCAGGTTGTAGCGTTTCAGTTTCACATAGGCATCGGGATAATGCCGTGTCAGGTAGTCCTGTATTTCATCCATATTGTCTACCAGGGCGTCCGGTGAGGTGAAGTCGATAATCAGCTCGCCGTAAGACAGCGACGGATTGGCGATGCTGCGCACCAGATTGTAACGCCCCGGTGTGCCGCCTATGGAAGCGGTGACGTGGGTAATCTCCTTGCGTGTTTTCAGATAGGCTTCTATTTCCCTTAAATCTCTTGCCACACGGGTGGAGTTATTGCCCTCGGGCAATTTGTATTCCATATATAACTGGTCGTACACCATATCCGGGAAGAACCCCTGACGCATATATCCGTAGCCGAATATGGAAAGCCCTAACAGAGCCGCCATTGCCAGTACAAAGCTCCAACGGTGTGCCAGTCCGAAATATAGGGCGGTGCGCAACAAGGCATAGGTACGCCCTTTGTATTCACGTTTTCCGGTAGCGCTGACTTCTACTGTGGGGTGCAGCCTGCGATTGGCCATTAGGGGTACGTGCACCAATGCCAGTACCCAGCTTAGCAGCAGGGAGACAGCCAGCACAATGAAAAGGTCGCGGGTGTACACTCCGGCGGTGTCCGGTGACATGAAGATGGGAAGAAAGGCGATGATGGCTATCAGGGTGGCTCCCAGCAGAGGCATCGCTGTCTGGCGGCCGATGGCGGTCATGGCTTCCATACGGCTCTTCCCGGCTTTCAGGTCTACCAATATGCCGTCCACGATGACGATGGCGTTATCCACCAGCATACCCATGGCCAACACGAAGGCGGCCAGCGATACGCGCTGCATGGTTCCGCCCGCCGTTTGCAGGAACAGGAAGGAGCCGAATACGGTGACAACCAGACTGATTCCGATAATGACTCCGCTCTTGAATCCCATAGCCAGCATCAGAATGACTACAACGATAATGACGGATTCAATCAGGTTGATTACGAAAGTCCCCAAAGAAGCTCCTACACGCTCCGGCTGATAGAACACTTTGTGGCACTCTACACCGGCGGGCAGGCGGTTTTCTTTCAGCTGCGCCAGTTTCTTCTCTACGGCGGCGCCGACTTTTACAATATCCGATCCGCTGGCGGCCGCGACAAGAATGCCTTGCGCCCGTTCGCTGTCGAAGAACAGTTCGTTGCGGGTAGGTTCTTCGTATCCTTTTTCGATACGGGCAATGTCGCGCATACGGAGTTGGTCGTCGTCATGTCCCTGAATCAGCATATTGCCTATGTCTTCTACCGTCTTGAATTTATCGCTGACAGTGACGCGGATGCGGTTGTCTCCGTTGTCGTAATAACCGCTGTATGTAGTCTTGTTCTGTCCGTTCAGGGTAGTGAGAACTTCGGCAGGTTTCACGCCGAGGTTTGCCATGCGGTCTTGCAACAGGGAGATGTTGATACATTCGGGACGTTTGCCGTACAGCTCCACTCGGTCTACGTCTTCCATGTCACTGATTTCCCGCTTGATGAGTTCGGCATAGTCAGACAGTTCACGGTCGGACAGTCCGTCGCCTGTCAGTGCATAGAACATTCCGTACACATTGCCGAAATCATCTTTGACGATAGGGGTACCCGCTCCGTCGGGAAGCAGGGCGCAAGCGTCGTGTACCTTGCGGCGCAACATGTCCCAGCATTGCTCCACCTCTTCATCCCGGGTGGTAGTGGTCAGTTCTACCTGTATCAGCGAAAGGTCGTTGTAAGAGTAGCTTTCCACATTGTCTATGTTTCCCATGCTGCGGATGCTCTTTTCCAGCACATCCGTCACTTCCAATTCCACTTGGTGGGCGGATGCTCCCGGATATGTGGTCACCACCATGGCAAGTTTCACTTTAATTTCCGGGTCTTCTAGTTTACTCATCTGGTAGCAGGAGAGAATTCCGCCGATAAGCAGCACCGTCACCAGAAAATAGATAAGGTTACGGTTCTTAAATGCCCATTTACTTATATCCATATAACTGATATTTTAGATGTAAATCAATGTTACAACAGTCCGCCGATATTTGTCTTACTGGCAGCGGGCAGAGGTTTTACGGTTTCTCCGTTCTGTATGTGGTGTATTCCGGCGGACACGACCAGTTCTCCGGGTTTCAGTTCATCGGATGTGATGATGCAGCGTCCGTCACTCATCAGGCGCACTATGGTTACTTCGCGGCGGCTCACCTTATTGTCGGACGGGGTGTATACAAATACACCGGCCTTGCCGTCTTTCTGCAGAATGGCATTGCAGGGTACGGACATACTGTGGGTATCGTCATTATCGCAACGGATGGTAACCATTGTATTCATGCCGGGCGAAGGAACGGGTTGTTTGTCCGCAACCAGTTGCAGGCGCATGGTGTACAGTTGGTTTGCATTGGCTTTGGGAGTGACGCTGATAAGCTTCAACGGGTAACTCCGGTCCGGATAAATGTCGAATGTGCAGTGATATTGGTTGAATTGCTCACGCCGGATATATTCGGCTGCAGGCAGATTTATCTCTACTTCCGGTGCACCGCCACTAATCATGGACAGGACAGGCATGCCGGCGCCTATTGTCTCGTGCGCTTCGAACAGACGTTTTTGTATATAGCCGTTGAAGGGAGCGTAAAGGCGGGTGTAACCCAGCTGGTCTTTGTGGTGCTGATATTTGGCGGTGATTTGTTTCAGTCCGTACACAGCCTTGTCGTTGGCGCTGGGAGTAGTCCCGTTCTCTTTGTACAGGGCCATTACGCGTTCCGCTTCCGCTTTTATCTGTTTGTATTCGGCTTCTGTGGCGTCCAGTTGTACTTGGTAGTCCGTCGGGTCCAGTTCGGCAAGCAACTGTCCCACTTGTACACGGGCGCCGTCTTTTACATATATCTTCCGGATAGTTCCGCTTACCCTGAATGCGAGGCTGATGTCCTGTGCCGCTTTTACCTTTCCGGGATATTGCAGATAGGTCTGTCCGTTGGCGGAAGTAACCGTATCTATTTTTACAGTCTGGTATTCTCTTGCATCTTTCGTGCTACTGTTGCAGGATGCAAGTAAGCATGTGGTAATGCTCGCTAAAACCCAATAAATTCGTTTCATAATTTACAGTATATTAGTTTTGTGACAAAACTACTCAGTAACCGCTATATAGAAAAGGTTTATAAGGTTTATAAACTGTTCTGTTTATGACATCCTGATAAGGAAAAACAGACCATTTCCGGTTTATTATGTTTTCTGGTATTCGGCAGGCGTCATTCCCGTCATTCTCTTGAAGAATTTCGAGAAGAAAGACGGATTGGGAAAGTTCAATTCATCCGATATTTGGAAGATTAGCAGGTCGCTGTGCTTCAGCAGCACTTTTGCTTCGAGAACAACGGATTGGTTGATCCATTGCATTACCGTCTGTCCGCTTGCCTCACGTATAATGGTGCTCAGATAATGAGGGGTCAGGCATAGCTTGTCGGCATAGAAGTCGACGGAACGTTCTTGCTTGCTATGTTCGTTTACAAGGGCTATGAAACGGCGGAATATTTCTTCCCGGCGCGAAAGGCGCAGGGGAGTGGTTGTGCGCGTTTGCTCGTAAGTATACTTAAGATTGTAAAGCAGGGAAATGATGAAGTGCTGTACGGTTTCACGACGGTAGGGCGAGGAATGGAGTATATTCCACAGCAGGGTAAAAAACATCTCCGCCTGTGTCCATTCTTCCTCATTAAGTGACAGTACGATACCGTTTCTCGTGTAAGTTTCCGACAGGATAGAACCGGGCAGGGCGGGTAGAAAATTACAGGCGGGCACTATGACTTGAAAATCGTAGTCGGGACTGATTTCAAGTAATTCTATCAGGGAGTTGTCGGGGATTATAATAATTTGATGAGCGGATACTTCGTATTCGATAAGGTTGATGGAGATTCGTCCTGTTCCTTGCAGAATACGGATGATTCGTCCTTCTTTGGCACGGTAGGGCTGTCCGGTATGGAACAACTTGCTTCCCATTTGTATGAAACTGATAACCATACCCAAATCATCGTTTATAAAGCGATATTCCAGGTGGTTGATGATGTCCAGCTTATAACGGATATCATCGAATGCAACGCTTATAGGTCTGTTCTTTTCCATGTTTATAAATAGTAAGTAATTCAGTGGTAAAGATAATAAAGTATTCATATCGTTTGCCTTTTTCTACAAAAAGCCGTACTATTGGAACATCTTTGCCAACAAATAGGTTGTAAGCATACTAAGTTATGCGTCTATCTTTGCATTGTGCTAAATAAATAAGAAACAGATATGGATATGAAACAAGTAATTCTCTCTTTAACCTTTCTTCTTACGGCTACGTTGGCTCACGCCCAGCTTACTTTGGATGAGTGCCAACGTCAGGCGCAGGTTAATTATCCGTTGGTACGCCGGTACGGACTGATAGAAAAGGCACGTGAGTATGACCTTTCCAATGCCGGAAAGGGATATCTGCCCCGGTTCTCTTTGTCGGGCAAGGCTACGTATCAAAGTGATATAACGCAACTTCCCGTCGAAATACCGGGTATCAATGTAAAGACCGCTCCCAAAGACCAGTACCAGGTGATGCTTGAATTGCAGCAAACCATTTGGGACGGTGGGGATATCCGTAACAGGAAACGTCTGACACGTGCGGCATCGGATGTGGACATGGAAAAGCAGAATGTGGATATGTACGCGTTGAACGACCGCGTCAACCAGTTGTTTTTCGGTATCCTGTTGCTGGACGAACAGCTGAAGCAGAACCAACTTTTGCAGGATGATTTGGGAAGAACGCACAAGCAAGTATCAAACTATATAATAAACGGTATAGCCACTCAAAGCGATTTGGATGCCGTCAGTGTGGAACAACTGAATGCCAAACAACGCCGCATCGAGCTGGAAACATCGCGTCAGGCATACCTAAACATGCTTTCCGCTTTTATGGGACAGGAAATCCCTTCCGGAACTACTTTGCGGAAGCCCGTACTGGAAGATACGGGTAGTATGGCAAACGGAATGAATAACCGTCCCGAACTTCGCCTTTTTGAGGCTCAGGGAGAACAGCTCAGAGTACAGGAATCTACGCTGAATGCAAGGGTAATGCCACGTTTCGGGCTTTTTGTACAGGGCGCTTATGGCAATCCGGGTTTGAATATGCTGAAAGATGAATTTGATGCATATTATGTGGCAGGTATACGTATGTCATGGAACTTCGGCAGTCTGTATACTCTAAAGAATGACCGCCGCAGGATAGACAACAGTCGCCGGCAGATAGAAACCGGCAGAGACGTGTTTCTCTTCAATACCCGTTTGCAGGCTACGCAGCAGGATGCGGGTGTATGGTCCATGCGCAGGCAAATGGCGAATGACGATGAAATCATCCGTTTACGTGAGAATATCCGCCGTGCAGCCGAAGCCAAAGTAGAGAACGGGACGCTGACCGTCACCGATATGCTCCGTGAGATAACCAATGAAAATCTGGCGCGCCGTACCAAGGCATTGCATGAAGTGCAGCTGTTGATGAATATCTGGCAGTTGAAATATACTTTAAATAATTGAGACTTTAGAATTGACAGTAACAATAAAATCCTATAATATGAAATCATTTAAATTATTGCCGGTATTGTTCCTTCTTGGCGCTTGCAGTAGCGGCACGCCCGAATATGACGCTACGGGAACTTTTGAAGCTACCGAGGTTATAGTCTCTGCCGAAGCGTCCGGAAAGATACTCGGTTTGGATGTGGAAGAAGGTACGACCTTGAAAGCCGGGCAGGAAGTCGGCATCATCGACACGGTTCAGCTCTATCTGAAAAAACTTCAGCTGGAAGCCAGCGCCAAGTCTGTGGAAGGGCAACGCCCCGATATTCTGAAACAGGTGGCGGCAACCAAAGAACAAATTCTTCAGGCGCAACGCGAGCGTGACCGTGTGGCCAATCTGCTTCGTGTAGGTGCGGCTAATCAGAAGCAATTGGATGACGCCGAATCGCTACTTAAAGTACTCCGCAAACAACTTACCGCTCAAAACTCCACGCTGCGGAACAGCGACCAAAGCCTGACGTGGCAGAGCTCGTCGGTAGGTATCCAGGTCGCGCAGATGGAAGACCAGTTGAAGAAGTGCCATATCATTTCCCCGTTGACAGGAACTGTTCTTGCCAAATATGCAGAAGCGGGAGAACTGGCGGCACCGGGCACTCCGTTATTCAAGATTGCTGATATGGAACAGATTTATCTGCGCGTCTATATCACTTCCGAACAATTGTCCGAAGTGCAGCTGGGGCAGAAGGTGACAGTCTATTCCGATTATGGTAAAGATGTAAGGAAAGAATATCCTGGAATTGTCATTTGGATTTCGGACAGTTCCGAGTTTACTCCCAAGACGATTCTTACGAAAGATGAGCGTGCCAATTTGGTATATGCCATTAAAGTGGCTGTGAGAAATGACGGTATGTTGAAAATCGGAATGTATGGAGGAGTGGATTTTAACGACTGATAATGTATAGTTAGTATTTTGTAATTCATCATTCAACAACGTCATGAACTTTGCAGTAACTGTCGATAACGTCTTTAAGCGTTACGGCCGGGTGGAGGCCTTGCAAGGCGTCTCTCTCTCCGTCCGTCCGGGTGAACTTTTCGGAATCATCGGGCCTGACGGTGCGGGGAAAACGTCACTGTTCCGTATTCTTACCACTTTGTTGCTTGCCGATGAGGGTAAGGCTACGGTATGTGGATTGGATACGGTGAAAGATTATAAGGCTATCCGCCAACGGGTAGGGTATATGCCCGGACGTTTCTCTCTCTATCAAGACCTGACGGTAGAAGAAAACCTGAGTTTCTTCGCTACGGTTTTTCATACTACCATTGAGGAGAATTATGATTTGGTGCGTGATATCTACCGACAGATAGAACCTTTTCGTACACGTCGTGCCGGGGCCTTGTCCGGTGGTATGAAGCAGAAGCTTGCCCTTAGTTGCGCGCTTATCCATAAGCCGGATATTCTTTTTCTGGATGAGCCTACCACGGGGGTAGACCCTGTTTCTCGCAAAGAATTTTGGGAAATGCTCCGCCGTCTCAAAGAACAGGGTATCACCATCATAGCCTCTACTCCGATTATCGACGAGGCACGCCAATGCGACCGTATTGCCTTTATCAATGAAGGCCGGATACATGGTATTGATACTCCCGGCCGTATTCTGAAACAATTTGCGGACATACTTTGTCCTTCGGGACTGTTACACGAGAAAGCGGATAACCGTGAGAATCATGTAATCGAAGTGGACGGACTGACCAAACGTTTCGGTACGTTTACGGCTGTCGACCATATTTCCTTCAAAGTACGCCAAGGTGAAATCTTCGGCTTTCTGGGTGCCAATGGAGCCGGTAAGACTACCGCTATGCGTATGCTCACAGGTTTAAGCTATCCTACGGACGGCAAAGCTTGTGTCGCAGGCTTTGATGTTGCCACCCAATCCGAAGCCGTGAAAAAGAACATCGGTTATATGAGTCAGAAGTTTTCCTTGTATGAAGATCTCAAAGTATGGGAAAATATCCGCCTTTTTGCCGGTATCTATGGAGTGCCCGAAACCGAGATTGCCTCGAGAACAGATGAACTGCTTCTACGTCTGGGACTGGAACAAGAGCGTGATACGCTCGTTAAGAATCTGCCGCTGGGGTGGAAACAGAAGCTCGCTTTTTCGGTCTCCATTTTTCATCATCCCAAGATTGTTTTTCTGGATGAACCTACGGGCGGTGTCGATCCTGCCACCCGCCGCCAGTTTTGGGAGTTGATTTATCAGGCTGCCGATCAGGGTATCACTGTTTTTGTCACAACCCATTTTATGGATGAGGCGGAGTATTGCGACCGTATTTCTATCATGGTGGACGGTGTAATCCGTGCGCTTGATACTCCCGACAGACTGAAACAACAGTTTGGAGCGGCTACCATGGACGATGTTTTTCAACAGTTGGCCCGTGAGGCTGTAAGAGCGGCCGATTGATACAGATATAAAATTCAAAACTGATTGTGATATAACCATGAAACAATTCATAGCTTTTGTCCGAAAAGAATTCTTTCACATCTTCCGCGACCGGCGTACGATGCTGATTCTGATGGGTATGCCCATTGTGCAGATTATCCTTTTCGGCTTTGCCATCACTACGGAGGTAAAGAATGTGCGTGTTGCCGTTCTCGACCCTTCCAATGATGTCGTAACCCGGCGCATTATCGACCGTGTGGATGCCAGTGAGTATTTCACTGTTATCCGCCGTCTGCATTCCCCCGAAGAAGTAGACCGTTTTTCCAGGAGCGGGGATATTGATATGGCAATAGTCTTTAGCGAACGTTTCTCGGACAATCTCTACACCGGTGAGGCCGGAGTACAGATTATTTCCGATGCCACCGACCCCAATATGGCTACCATGCAGGCCGGATATGCCACAAATATTATCTCTATGACGGGACAGGAGATGCTTCCGCCCGGAGTACGCGCCTCTGCCATTGTGCCCCAGGTCAAGCTGCTTTACAATCCGCAAATGAAGAGTGCCTATAATTTTGTTCCCGGTGTTATGGGCCTTATCCTGATGCTGATTTGTGCAATGATGACTTCTATCTCCATAGTACGCGAAAAGGAAACGGGAACTATGGAAGTGCTACTGGTTTCTCCCGTAAAACCGCTGTTTATCATCCTTGCCAAAGCAGTGCCATACTTCGTTTTGTCATTTGTCAATCTGATAACGATTCTGTTGCTCTCTGTCTATGTTCTTCATGTGCCGGTTGCGGGCAGCCTGTTTTGGCTGATTGTAGTGTCATTGCTTTTTATTTTCGTATCATTGGCTTTGGGACTGCTCATTTCTACCGTAACCCGTACGCAGGTAGCTGCTATGCTGGTGTCCGGATTAATGCTGATGATGCCTACCATGCTGCTTTCGGGAATGATATTTCCTATCGAGAGCATGCCTGTTATTTTACAAGGTATTTCTACTGTGATTCCTGCGCGTTGGTATATTCAGGCGGTACGTAAATTGATGATAGAGGGGGTGGATATATCACTGGTGCTGACCGAAATCAGTATACTGACCATTATGGCGGTATTTCTGATAACCGTTAGCTTCAAGAAATTCAAGAACCGGTTGGAATGATGCCGTTTCAATTGTATTAAGTATATAAGATGTGTCATGACCGTAGAGTATAAACAGTAGTATCCTTATGATTAAATATCTGATAGAAAAAGAATTCAAGCAGCTGTTTCGCAACTCATTCTTGCCAAAGCTGATTTTCATATTCCCATGTATGATTATGATATTGATGCCTTGGGCTGCCAACTTGGAGATAAAGAATATCAATCTGAATATTGTGGATAATGACCATAGTGTTGTGTCACGCCGTTTGGTAGATAAGATCGGCGCTTCCACCTATTTTCGTCTGACAGCGCTTCCCGATACTTATGATGAGGCTTTGCTGGGTGTTGAAAAAGGTACGGCAGATGTCATTTTGGAGATTCCCCATGATTTTGAAAAAGATTGGATAAACGGTAAAGCGCCTCGTTTACTTGTCGCAGCCAATGCTGTAAACGGAACAAAAGGAAGTTTGGGCGGCTCTTATCTGTCTTCTATCATCAGTGATTATGCCCGTGAATTAAGGTCGGAAACACCTGTTAGAACATTAGCGGGAAAACCGCTTCCCCGTATCGGCATCTCTACCTTGAATCTCTATAACCCCACTCTGAACTATAAGCTTTTCATGATTCCTGCACTTATGGTTATGTTACTGACATTGATTTGCGGTTTTCTTCCCGCCCTCAATGTAGTGGGAGAGAAAGAAGCGGGGACTATTGAACAAATCAATGTGACACCGGTCAATAAATTCACGTTTATCGCTGCTAAGTTGATACCTTATTGGTTGATAGGATTTGTGGTGCTTACCATTTGTTTTGTCCTTGCCTGGTTGCTTTATGGAATTTTGCCTGCCGGACATTTTCTCACAATCTACGGTTTCGCACTGATATTTCTTCCGGTGGTTTCCGGTTTTGGCCTGGTTATATCCAATCATTCGTCAACGTTGCAGCAAGCCATGTTTGTCATGTGGTTTTTTATGCTCGTACTTATTTTAATGAGCGGTCTTTTTACTCCTATTCATAGTATGCCCGAATGGGCGCAATGGATTACCCGTATCAATCCGTTAAGGTATTTTGTAGAAGTAATGCGTACGATATACCTTCGCGGCGGTGGTTTCGCCGAGTTGCTTCCTCAACTGGGGGCTCTGCTTGCTTTTGCCGCAGTAGCCAATATCTGGGCGGTAAAAAGTTACAGAAAAAGCAATTGAAAAGGGGATACCGCCTTATTATTCCTATCACCTTTTTTATTACCTTTACACGCGAATTAATAAATATCTTATACCAAAATGGACACACAAAACTCTTACCTCGCTTCAAAGCCGCATTATGAAATTCTTGACGGGCTTCGTGGCGTAGCCTCTGTAATGGTTGTCGCTTTCCATCTGTTGGAAGCACATTCCGGCGGCAGTCATTTGGAGCAACTTATCAATCACGGTTATTTGGCGGTGGATTTTTTCTTTATGCTTTCCGGTTTTGTTATCGGTTATGCTTATGACGACCGTTGGAATCGGATGAGTGTCGGTACTTTCTTCAAGCGGCGTATAATTCGTTTGCATCCTATGGTTATAGTGGGAAGCATTATAGGTGCGGTATTCTTCTATTTTCAGGAGTCACCATGTTTTCCGGCTATTCAGAACACATCAGTCGGAACCATGTTATTGGTGATGCTGTTGGGATGTACTTTGCTTCCGCTTCCTCTGAAGTGGGACATTCGCGGTTGGACGGAAATGCATCCGTTGAACGGACCGGCCTGGTCGCTCTATTACGAATACATAGGTAATATTCTTTATGCGCTGTTCATCCGCAAGTTCAATAAAACAGCTTTGTCCGTTTTGGTTTTGGTGGCGGGATGTTTTACGGTGCACCGTTGCCTAACTGCACCTATGGGAGATATTGTCGGTGGCTGGGCATTGAACTGGGAGCAGCAATATGTAGGGCTTGTCCGGCTGATGTATCCTTTCTTTGGCGGATTGCTGTTATCCCGTTTAGGATGGCTGGTTCATATTAAAAAGCGGGCGTTCTGGTGGTGCAGTCTGATGATTGTGATAGTTATGGCTTTCCCCCGTTTGGGCGGTGAAAATCACTTCTGGATGAACGGGCTTTATGAAGCTTGCTGTATTCTTTTTATTTTTCCTGTGATTGTTTCTATGGGAGCGGGTGGCAAAGTGACCGGTAAACGCTCTACCGCTATATGCAAATTCCTGGGAGATATTTCGTATCCGGTATACATAACACATTTCCCGTTGGTATATACTTATACGGCTTGGGTATGCAACCATAATGCAACTATCGTAGAGAGTATTCCTTATATGATATTGACCTTTATCAGTGCTTTCATTCTTGCCTATGCCTGCTTGAAACTCTATGATGAGCCTGTGCGCAAATGGCTGACAGACCGTTTTCTGAAAGGAAAAAAGAAATAGTCAAAATACTGATCCGATACATGAATGCCCCGATGCAAAGATTTGCACCGGGGCATTCTCTAATTACCGATTACTTTATTTTACGTCAATGAATTTTTTAGTTTTTTCCTTTTCCTGCTCGGTGAATTTCGGCAGATTGATATTCAACACACCGTTTTCCACTTGAGCGGAAATCTTCTCTTTGTCGACGTCGTCCGGAAGGATCATTGTCTGTTGGAATTTGGAGTATGAGAACTCGCGACGCAGATAGCGACCTTCTTTCTTTTCATCTTTATTGCTCTCTTCCTTGTTTTCCGTTTTCTTCTCCATGCTGATGACCAGATTGTTTTCTTCATCGATATGTACGTTGAAGTCTTCTTTTGTCATTCCGGGAGCGGCCAACTCTACTTTGTATTCTTTTTCCGTTTCAAAAACGTTGATGGCTGGAGCGGTTGCATTGGCTTTTACCATCCAATCGTTATCAAAGAAATCGTTAAAGATACTTGGTAACCAATTCTGAGTTCTTCTTACAGGCATCATAATCATAGTCTCCTATCTTTTAAAAGTTATACATTCGGTTTATTCCGAACTTCGGTTCTCAACGCTTTTCAATGTCCGTCTTTCGGCTTTCATTATTTACGTCTTGAACCGTCGTTCACCTACTATATTGCAAACCTCATGCCAGCAAGCTTATACTGACTTTATTGACTAATTGTCATTGAATGGCTGACTATTTTACTTGTATAATGCCAATGTTGCTATCTTTTTATTTAAAATTGATTGATTTTTATACTAATTTAAAACGCATCCGCCAACGCTTGCTTTCTTCATCCCAGTCGTGGCTGATAATTTTGAAAGTTCCTATCTCGGAAGTATTGGCAACATGTGTACCGATACAAAGGCATTCGTCATAATCACCGACTTTTACTACACGTACGGTTTCCGAAGCATCTTCCGGTAACCGTTCCAAATCGAACCTGCCCTTAGCTTCTTCCTGAGTGATGAATTCGGTAGTGACGGGCAGGTGCCGTGCTATCACTTCATTAACCGCTTCTTCCAGGCTCTTTATTTGCTCTTCCGTAGGGCAGGCGTTCAATCGATAATCCAATTTGCTTTTCTTACGCTCTATATGAGCGGAAACAGAGCGGCCGCAACCGAATAATCTAATCATTGTCTGATTAACGATATGTTCGGTGGTGTGCATGGGCGGGTATTCCTGTTTGTTGTGCTCGTTGAGTTGAATTTGTTGTTCCATAAGCTCTTCTTTCAAAATGCTATATACATGTATATCCGCATACTCTCCCGAAGCCAACAATTCTCCGGCACGTTCCGTTCCTTCCAGACGGAAACCAAGCCGGACGGGAATGCCGTTACTTGCGGTATTGCCTGTGGCGCAACGGATTTGTATGCGTTTTATATCTTTGGCTTCGACCGCCCATTGGCACAGGCGGCGAACACAGGCGGTCATAATTCCTTGATGTTGATATTCGGGCAATAACCAATAGCCGATTTCCGTACGATGATTGGCGAAGTCGGAGAAATGGAAACCTACCAGTCCGCAAATTTCATTTTGTTTATTCCAGATGCCGAATATCGGTTCGTAGCTGTCGGCAGGGACGGAGAGAACTCCTTTCAAAAAACTTTCCTCATCGGCCGCGGATTTCAGGTTGTCGACAAACGGCAGCCAAGTGCGCATATAGTCGCGATGGGTATCAATGGCATGATATATGGCGGTGGCGTCCTCTATCGTCACCTCACGCAATGAAATGTCCGGACGAATTTCGAAGGATATATTTAAATGATTGAAAGGCGTTGTTTCTTTCCGTGCATTTTGTATTCTATCTTTGATTTTGCCCCAGGCGCGTGTATCGAACAGGCAGCTTTCGCGCATGGTGTGATACATTTCCTTGAATCGGGACATAGGTATGGTAAAGCTTAGTAAATCCGCCTCAAAATAAGGACGGACAGACGGATCGAAGAATCCTATAAACGTTCTTTTGCCTTGTTTCCGATTTTCAAGAACCGTTTGCGTCACAACAGAGCAACAGCCGGAACCGAATGGTGCAGAAACCATGTCGAACGCGTTACTGTCGAAAAACGCCCACGTGGTCAATCCGGCTAATACGTCGGGAGTTGCAAGGAACAGTATGCCTTCCGCTTTGTCGAAAGATGCCAGATTATCGATTCGTGTAAAGTGCAGCCAGGCTTTTTCGGCTTTAGGCACTTGTATCTCCTGTATGAAGTCGACAACCATTTCAGGCGTTTTCTTGTACTTCTCTTTCAAGGAAACGAAGCCGGGTACATGCTCCGGCATATCTGTAAATCCTGTGTAAAACTTGCCGCCACCGCAGCCTATTGTTTCCGCGTTGAGGCTGATTGTCTTTCCGCTCCTGACCTGCGCCATGCTTTTAAAGAAGCATCCGCTTACTTTCTCTGTCGGAGCTTCCGGCCGGTCGGAGTACCAGAAAGCGATGGGAAGTTCGGTTTGCTGTCCGAATGCTTCCCGGTAATTGTTGATAAATGTATCTATATCCATTTCCTTCTATTTTTCCGTAAAGATAATTAATATTCCGGGATTTTCATTTCCGGCATATGAAAATGCAATGACGCGAAGGGAAAACAGGGGTGCTGAAATGTACGGGCATAAAAAAAGGAGTACCGCTGTACTCCAACCTTTGTTAACCTTAAATCTAATACTATGAAAAACACATTGCAAAGATACGGACAATTGGGAAATCTGCAAATTATCCAAGAAAAAAAGCATGTTTTATAACACTTCTTATAAAATCATACTTCTTGCTATATGTTTTTTAAGGATTTCAGCCTTTGGCTTCCTGATACATGAAGCGTTTGATGCTCTTTTTGGCTGTCTTTTCAAATTCCTCAAAGTGTATTTTCACTTTAGTAATCTGGCAATATGCCGGCAGCAGTTGGTTCAACTCATTCCGGTTGGCTTCCATTGCTTTCTCTATATCGGCTTGCTGCAAGCCATGGGCAAAGGCGTCGTCAAAGTCGGGATATATCAGGGCTACGAGTTTGTCGTGTTGCAATACAATCAATGACTCTGAAACGTATGGCATATTGTTCAGTTTGCTTTCTATCTCTTCGGGATAAATGTTCTGTCCGCTGGAAGTGAGAAGCATATTCTTACTGCGTCCGCGTACGGTGACATAGCCGTCGGCATCCATCGTGGCAAGGTCGCCTGTGTGCAGCCAGCCGTTGACGTCTATTATTTGAGAAGTGGCTTCTGCATTCTTGTAATAGCCCAGCATAAGGTTGGTTCCCCGGCAGATAATTTCGCCCGCTACGTGCTGAGGGTCGGGAGAGTCTATCTTTACTTCCATACGGGTGGTGGCTTTTCCGCAAGAAGCGAGCTTCAGGGTTTCCCAACGGCTGGAGCAGATGATAGGACCACATTCCGTCATACCGTAGGCAATGGTATAGGGGAATCCTATCTGTTTGAGGAAACGTTCCACATCGGCATTGAAAGGCGCGCCACCGATAATGATTTCATCGAAGTTACCGCCGAAAACATCCATTGCTTTCTTGCGCATATCGGCCTTTATCTTGTCATTGACAATAGGCATCCGCAGCAATAGTTTACCGATTTTGTTGTCTATAAGAGGCAGGATATTTTTCTTGATAATCTTCTCTACGATGAGCGGTACACAGGATATGACGCGCGGCTTGATTTCGGAGAATGACTGTGCGATAATCTTTGGCGACGGCATACGGGTAAGAAAGTAGAGGTGCGCGCCTGCCGAGAAGCCGTAAAGGAAATCGTATACCATACCGAAAACGTGTCCCAAAGGGAGCATGGATACGATATGGTCGCCGGGACGTACGGACAACATCTCGTGGCAGTAGGCTATGTTGGACCATAAACTGCGGTAGGGCAGCATTACGCCTTTGGAATAGCCTGTGGTGCCGGATGTATAATTGATGACCGCCAACTCTTCGGGCGACTGTTCCTTGCGGTAGCAGATATGTTCGGGACGGAAGTTCTTGGGATAACGTGAGCCGTAGATGGCGTTTCGATGCTCGAACGCTTCCATGAGCCGTTCATCCCGGCAGACGACCGGAGTGAAATCCGTCAGCAGGACGACTCCCATAAGCAGCGGCATGGCTTCTTCGTTCAAGTTCTCCCAAGCCTGGTCGCCGACAAAAAGGAGCTTGGCTTCGGAGTGGTTGACGATATTGTGTATATTGTCTGCCTTGAACTCGTGAAGAATAGGAACAATTACGGCACCATAAGTCACTGTTGCCAGAAAACAGACCGCCCAATGAGCGCTGTTACGACCACATACGGCTATTTTATCACCGGGCTGAATACCGGCGCTTTCCAATACGATATGAAATTTTGCAATTTTACGGGCAACACCTTTATATTGTAGAGTTATTCCTTTGTAGTCTGTCAGGGCATTTCTGTCCCAGTTTTGTACGATGCTTTGTTCGATATAGTCAATGAACCGTTGTTCTTGTTCCATGCGTATATTTGCACACTTTAGTTAAAACTGCGCAAATATAGGGCTTATAGTGATGCAAAGCAAATGCTTTGAAGTTTTTTTCATGGGAGAACACTCTCCCTTATTTCCTATTCTTTGGTCTTTTCAGAAATAAGCAGCAGCTTGTCTCCCACATGAAGTTTCAGACTGCCGTTGGGTATCAGGTATTCGTTGCCGCGCTTCACTATCATCACAAGAGTTCCCTGAGGCAGGTTCATATCTTTGAGCGTATCACCTTTCGTATCGAGTATCTCTTGGGTGACGGTAACATCGCGCAAGTCGGAATCGATATCTTCGGGCAGTTCTACTCCGAAGTCATTACCCGTCTTTTCCATCGGGGTGGAAAGTCCCAGCATACACGCTACTTTTGAAACGGTAGTACCTTGAATGACGAGGGACAGAATCGTGATGAAGAACACGATATTGAAGATTACATCCGCACCGGGCACACCCGCTACCACCGGATAAGTGGCGAAGATAATGGGAACCGCACCGCGCAGTCCCACCCACGAAACGAAGAACTTGGATTTCAGATTGATGCGTTTCCCGAATGGAAGCAGGCAGAGGAATACACTGAGAGGACGTCCTATCACAATCATAAATACGCCGATGAGCAATGCCACGCAAGCCACCCCGAGCATTTCGTGCGGGTTGACCAGCAGGCCGAGACAAAGGAACATGATTATTTGGAAAAGCCATGTCAATCCGTCCATAAACGTGTAAATCTCCTTGCGGTACATGATTTTGTTGTTTCCTACCATCATGCCGGCAATGTAGACGGCCAGATAGCCGTTGCCCTTCATCAGGTCGGTGATGGAGAATGTGAAGAACACGAACGACAGCAGCAGAATGGGATAAAGCGACTGGTTGTCTATATTCAGCTTGTTCAGCATAAGGATGGCCAGTTTTCCCAACAGATAACCTGCGGCGGCACCCACAATGAACTGTATCACAAAGGAGAGGGCTATCTGTGAAACACCCATTCCCGAAGACTGGATAAACTGAATCAGCACGATAGTCAGCATATAAGCCATCGGGTCGTTACTACCGCTTTCCAACTCCAGCATAGGACGCAGGTTGTGTTTCAAATTCATCTTTTGCGAGCGCAGGATGGCGAACACCGACGCCGAGTCCGTGGACGACATGGTAGAAGCGAGCAACAGGGATGTGATGAGCGGCAGATGAATATTGGTCCAGCTCATGCCCGACAGCCACCATATGAATAATCCGGTAAACAATGCCGTCAGCAGTACGCCGAAAGTGGACAATACGATACCGGGAGAGAGAATGGGCTTGATTTCGGTGAACTTGGTGTCCATACCGCCCGAAAACAGGATGATACTTAAAGCTACCATACCGATGAACTGCGCCTCTTTGGCATTGTGGAACTGCAATCCGAGCCCGTCGCTTCCGAAGAGCATACCTACCACAAGAAAAAGCAACAAAGCGGGAACTCCGAAGCGATAGCCTGTCTTGCCTACGATGATACTGACGAAAAGTAAAATAGAACCTACGAGTAGAATGTTTTCGGCTGTAAATAACATAAGTATTGTGTTATAAAGTTGATTATAGAATGTTTTATGTACCTTGGTGTACAAAGATATTTATTATTGGTAACAAATACAAGACTTAATTGGTTCAATTAAATTTCAATACAAAAGTAGTCTCTTTCCCGGGTATCAGAGATATGTTTCCGCCGGATAAGCGCATGATTTGGCGGGAGATGCTCAACCCGATGCCGCTTCCGTTTTCTTTGGTTGTGAAGAAAGGGATGAAGATATGTTCAGCAATGTCCGGGGGGATGGCAGGGCCGTTGTTGGATATTTCAATCAGCACGGCTTCGGCTTCGTTGCAATAGGCGCGTATGTCGATGTGCTTTTCGTCCGCTGCGGAAGGAGACATTTCAAAGGCCTGTATGGCGTTCTTCAGTAAATTGATGATAACTTGCGAAATGAGGTTCTCATCCGCATAGAGTATCAAATCATCGGGGACGATGGAAATATGGAAACAGGCCGGAGTATCGGGATATTGATGCCGCGCCAGTTCCACCATACGGCTGATGAAGCCTTTGAGATAGAATAAAGACGGTTCGGGAGTAGGGATACGCGTAAATCTGCGGTAGGATTCTACGAAAGCGAGCAGTCCCTTGCCTGTGGAGCTGATGGTTTGCAGACCGTTGCGTATCTCTTCTTTTGATATTTTCGCTTCGGTCAGTTCCAGTAGCGTGTCGCTCAGGGAAGTGATGGGGGTTACGGCGTTCATAATCTCGTGGGTCAGTACGCGTGTAAGGCGTATCCAGGAGTCTATCTCTTTTTCGTCCAACTCGTTGTTGATGTCGTTCAGGGCGAGGATGCGCAGGTGCTCCCGGCGGACGGTGATATCGCTGACGCGGATGGAAAGGTTCACGGTGCCGCGTTCGTTGCTGAATGCCGCCTGGAACTTGTCGCCGGCACGGCAGGCGGTGAGCATATCCATCAGGTGATTGTCCACACGTGACAGTTGGCGGACGTGGGTAAATACTTCCAGCCCGAGCAGATGCAGGGCTTCGTTGTTCTTTTGATAGATGGCTCCGTTGTCGTTCAGTACGACGATGCCGGTATTTACGCAGTCGAGGATAAGCTCGTAGTATTTCTCTTGTTGGGCGGTTTCGCTTTTTACATTATATAAGATGCGGGCTACACGGTTCAGGGAACGGTTCATGAGGCGGCTGTCTTCGGTTCCGTCCGTTTCGGAGAAGTGGATGGCGGTGTCGTTGTTTTCAATGGCATCGAGCATGAAGAGGACTTTACGGGTATGGCGGCGGTACAACCGTTGCTGCCAGCGTACTGTCAAAGGAAGAAGCACGGTGAAGCATACAGCCCAGAACAGAGGGGTGTCAAGACCATGCGATTCCGGAGACTTCAGAAAAAACAACGTCCACATTATTCCGGCGGCCACAGCTGTGAGCAGACTGATAACAGTCCGGAAAATATAATATTGATTTATATCCTTGTATTTCTTAAAGTCCATACTTTTTCATTTTATTGTAAAGCGTCTGCCGGGTAATGCCCAGTTGAGAGGCTACGGCCGAAAGATTGCCGCCGCACTTGTCCAGCGTCCGGCGTATCATTTGCTTTTCCATGTCTTCGAGGGTGGATACGGGCATTTCCGGTGTTTCGTTTCTGCGTTGCAACTGGAATAATCCGGCGGATAGGAATGTGCCGTCGCAGATGATAACGGCTTTTTCGATGGCGTGCTCCAATTCGCGGATATTGCCGAACCAGGGATGCAGCATCAGCTTCTCGCGCGCCGCATTGTCCAGACGTAAAGGCGATTTTCCGTATTGTTTGCAGAAGCGGGTTATGAAACGTTCTGCCAGCGGAATTATATCTTCCGGCCTTTCCCGCAGCGCAGGGATCTCAAGATGGATGGTGTTGATGCGGTAGAGCAGGTCTTCACGGAATTCTCCTTTGTCCGCCATTTCGGACAGGTTGCGGTTGGTGGCGCAAATAAGGCGGATGTCTATGGGGACAGGCGTATTGCTGCCCACCCGTACGATGCTGCGACGCTGAATGGCTGTCAGCAGTTTGGCTTGCAGATGATAGGGGAGATTGCCGATTTCATCAAGAAAGAGCGTGCTGTGGTCGGCGACTTCGAACTTTCCGGGGTGGTCGGCATGGGCATCGGTGAAAGAGCCTTTCATGTGTCCGAAAAGCTCGCTTTCAAAAAGGCTTTCGGTGATGGCGCCCATATCCACGCTTATCATTTCCTTGCGGCGGCGTGTGGAAAGGGCGTGTATTTCGCGGGCAAGCATCTCTTTGCCCGTACCGTTTTCACCGGTGATAAGGATATTGGCGTCGGTGACCGCCACTTTTTCTACCAGCATGCGAAGTTGCTGCATGACGGGACTTTCTCCCCAATACATGGAAGAAGCGGCGGTGGCGGATTCAGCCGTTGCTTTCTTTTTCTTTTCGGATGCAGAGGTGTTCTGTGCGGCGTTCAGCAGAGTCTCTACCAACTTTCCGTTATCCCAGGGCTTAACGATAAAGTCTGTTGCACCTTCCTTTATCCCGCGCACGGCAAGGTCTATGTCGGCATAAGCGGTGAACAGTACTACGGGGAGTTCCGGATATTGCTTCTTTATTTCGCGCAGCCAGTAAAGACCTTCGTTTCCGGTGTTGATGCCGGACGTGAAATTCATGTCGAGCAGCACTACCTGCCATGTATCTTCGTGTAAAGTGCAGGGAAGGGTAACCGGTGAAGAAAGGGTGGTTATTTTATCAAAATAAGGTCTCAACAGCAGTTGCAAGGCGGTGAGTACGCCGCGATTATCATCAACGATAAGAATGTTTCCGGATTTCTTCATGGCAGCACAGTGTCTTTTTATATTTGTGAGGACAAATATATTCTATTTTCCCGAGAAAGAGGGAAAGAAAAATAATAAATTGGGAATACCGGAGCATATCATGCCTTGGTATGCGATGTACCACGGTAAGGTACGTGTCGTACCCTCGTGTGGTACAAGCTGTACCACGGTGAGGTACACCGTGTACCCCCGTAGGATACATGTCGTACCACGGCAGGGTACGGACGGTAAGCTTACAGCAATTGTAACTTCAATCCGAAAGACAAACTCAGGTAATCCCTTGGTTTCAGATATTTGTTGGTGAAGGCGCTTACGATGTATAAGTCGCAGGTACTGAGCTCGTAGAAGAACGTAATGGCCTTTGCCGTAAATCTGCGGCGAGGGTCGATATCGTAAGTGATGCGTTGCCCCAAGAAAGCATGGATGCGCACTTTGGACGAGAACCCGTAGTAACCTTTCGGATAACGCTCCGGTTCGTTTACCCAAAACTCGTCACCGAATACGGTATTGAAGTACATACCGCAGGTCAGAGGCTCGACCGCGAACCGGCTTTCTTTGATTTGCAGGCTCCAGGGGATATAGTTTTGCTTCAAGGTAAATGTCAGCTTGGTGCAATCGGACTGATATTTGGGCAGGACACCCAGGAAAATATCCGTTTCCCATTGGTTACGCTTTCCGTAATCCCAGCCTGTACCCAGCGAGAGCAGTCCCATGTTGCCGGCAAACTGTATTTTGGTGTGTGTCGGAATCAGTGCTTCCCACCGTTTGCGATAGCGGTGTACACGCCGGTCGTAGCGGCTGTGGCGCACACGGCCGGTAACGATGGTGTCCGGTTTGCGTTGTAAATAAACCGTATCGTATTTTACGATAATCACCGTATCTCTTTCTTGTGCGGAAAGCGAGCCGCACCACAGCAACAACAGGCAGATAACGGCGAGTGCCGGGTGATTAGAAATAGACCACTTCGCGTTCATATCCGTCGGGTGTTATGGTGAATACATAGTAATTGCGGTTCTTCATACAGTCGCTCATGTAGTACATGATGCCGTCCTCAAAGAGGTTTTCCTCGAAAACGTGGTGCTCGTGGGCGGCGGTACAGAATTGTATGCCGGGAAATTCGGTTACGTAACGGTGAAAGACACGCGCCACATTATTATTGAACTGGTCGGCATAGGGACGGACGTGCATGGATACTACGGTTTTGTCGAATTCATCCTTGCGGTCGGTGAGTTCTTTTTCAAGGAACGTGAAGTCGGGAATGGGGCGGGAGTAGTCGAACTCCATGGCGTTGGTGTTCAGGCATACGAATTTTATCCGTCCGGCAATGAACGAGAAGTTCGGGTCGCCGAATACGGCACGGTATGTTTCTTCTCCTGTGCCGAGGCAGTCGTGATTGCCAATCAGGGTGACATAGGGAACGTGGAGCTTGTTCATAATGTCGCGCTGCCAAAGAAATTCGTCCGTAACGCCGAAGTCGCTCATGTCGCCGCCGTGGATAACGAAGTCGATGTCATCGCGCTTGTTCATCTCTCCTACGAAATCCAGTGTTTCGTCATACCAGCGCTGCGAGTCGCCCATGGTTACGAATTTAATCGTTGTCTTGTCTTTGCATTTCTGTTCTATCTCGGCAATATTATGGGCGTTTACATCGGTTTCACCGTTGATGCGTACATCATACGGGTGATAGTCTATCATCTCACAACCGCTCATAAACAGGCAGAGGAATGATAGGAGTAAGGGGGGATATGGCTTTATCATATTTATTTGCTTTATTATATTTTACTTTATTATTAAGCGCGTATCTATATTGTAATTGTATAAGTGTATATCTATGAAAGTTGAATTATGTTTAAATGTATGTTTATGAAAAACGGAATTATGTCTAAGTATATGTCTATGGAAACTGAGGGCAAAGGTAAAGTTTTCATTCGATAGAAAAGTTGTCCTATTTTCCGTTTTTCTGTCCTGTAAATAATAATTTGGTTTATCTTTTCTATTCCGTGAATGTCATTGACTAATCTGTATATACTATTATATGAGGCTATAAATGTTATTGTCTAATCTGTACATGCTCTTGTTTAAGGCTGTAAATGTCATCGCCTAATCTATAAATACTATCGTATAAGGCTGAAAGCCTCTTATCTTCAAGCCCGGGGTAACACCCCGGGACTATGTGTATATGATTAACATTGCGCCCTGTAAGGGCAAGATTCTTGTATGCAACTCTCTTGCCCTTACAGGGCGTAGGCGGATAGGAAGACCTTATTATTCCCGGGGCGTTGCCCCGGGCTGTATGCTTCAAGCCTTTCAGGCTTTAGACTGTAAGTGTTATTGTCTAATCTTCACATGCTCTTGTCTAAGGCTGAAAGCCTTTTATCTTAAAGCCTGGGATAACACCCCGGGACTATGTATATATGGTTAACATTGCGCCCTGTAAGGGCAAAATTCTTGTATGCGCTCTCTTGTCCTTACAGGGCGTAGACGAATAGGGAAACCTTATTATTCCCGGAGCGTTTCCCCGGGCTGTATGCTTCAAGCCTTTCAGGCTTTAGACTGTAAGTGTTATTGTCTAATCTTCACATGCTCTTGTCTAAGGCTGAAAGCCTTTTATCTTGAAGCCCGGGGTAACACCCCGGGGCTGTGTATATGGTTAACATTGTGCCCTGTAAGGGCAAAATTCTTGTATGCGCTCTCTTGCCCTTACAGGGCGTAGACGAATAGGGAGACCTTATTATTCCCGGGGTGTTGCCCCGGGCTGTACGCTTCAAGCCTTTCAGGCTTTAAACTGACAAACTTTAAAATACTGATTATATAATTATTAATCAGATATTTAATCAGGTATTTAGGTAGGTGTTAAGTATGTATCAGGCGGATGTCAGGTAAACATTAGGTGGGCTGTGTCTAATTATTGGACGGACTGTGTCTAATTCTTAGACACTTGTGTATGGACTGTTTGTTTGTGAATAGCTGATAATCAGTATTATAATTGTTTTGGCACGCTTTCTGCATTATTATAAGTAGGAAAAACATAACAATATAAACATAACAATAAGTAAGTGTTGAATTTTAATTTATATCAAGAGTATCTGTCATTCAGATAGTATAAGCTAACGATTCAATATGTACTTATTCACTTATCAATGTAGTATGAAACAAATAAATATAGTATGAAACAAATCTATTATGTCATTCAAACCTTGCTTCGGGGACGTGGCTCGAACATCATCAAGATAATCTCTTTGGGATTAAGCCTGACGATGAGTATTCTGCTATTCTCCCGCGTGGCATACGAACAGAGTTTTGACACCTGCTACAAAGACTACGACAATCTTTATCAAATCTGGTCTGTATTTACCGTTAAGGGTGAGAAGTATCCGCCGCAAGAGCAGAACTGCGGTCCTGTGGCAGGCGCCATACTGGAGAACTTTCCGGAACAGGTAGAAGCTGCCACCAGCACTTGTCATTGGATGAATGCTCCGCTGTACAATGAGAACGCTCGTTTTGACGAAAAGAAAACGGTGGCGGATTCACTTTTCTTTAAGACGATGGGTATCGAAGTGCTGAGCGGCAATCCGGTGCAAGACCTTCAACAGCCCGATGTGATTTTCCTAAGCGACCGTTTTGCCAGGAAGATATTCGGTGGAGAAAATCCGGTGGGAAAGACTGTCAACTACAATCATGAGAAAGACTTTATGGTGAAAGGTACCTATAAGGCATTGCCGGAAAACGCTACCGTCAATCCGGAAGCCGTCATCTCTATGCCTACCTTGTGGAATGGCGGTGGCGGTAACTACTCATGGCGGGGCGGGGACAGCTACCCCGAGTACATCCGTTTCCGTCCCGGTGCGGACAAGTCGGTGGTGAATGCGCGCATAGACGCTATGATAGAGAAGTATCGTCCGGAAGAGGACAAAAAGAAATATGGCTATACAGCGTTTGTAAAACCTATCCGTGACACCTACCGAAATTATGAAAGTGTGGAGCGAATGCGTAATATCATGACCGTTCTCGGTCTTGCCATTCTTTTCATTGCGGCGCTGAACTATGTATTGATTTCCATTTCCTCACTGACGTATCGTGCCAAAGCGGTAGGCGTGCATAAATGCAACGGTGCAAGCGGCGGTAAGATATTCGGCATGTTCCTTTTGGAGACAGGCATTATCATTGTGGCGGCGTTGCTTTTAATGACTTTGGTGCTGCTGAATTTCCGGGAGTTCTTTGAAGATACCGCTGCGGCCAAACTTTCTTTGTTGCTTGCTCCGGAGCGTATCTGGGTTCCGTTGACGGTAGTCGGCATACTGTTTATAGTGGGCGGAGTATTGCCGGGACGTTTGTTTGCCCGTATTCCCGTATCTCAAGTGTTCCGCCGTTATACCGAGGGAAAGAAAGGGTGGAAGCGTCCGTTGCTTTTCATCCAGTTTGCAGGGGTGGCGTTCATTTGCGGACTGATGTGCGTAGTGATGGTGCAGTATCAATACGTGCTGAACAAGGATATGGGGTATAATCCGCAGCGAATGGCGCTTGCCAATGCCTATTGGAACAAGGATAAAGAGTGTGATGCCGCTTTCCAATTCTTTAAGGGACTTCCTTATGTAGAGGCTGTGACCAGTGCCAATAATACGCCAATCAGCGGATATAGCGGTTCTATGATTCGTGATGCATCGGGCAATGCGCTTTTTTCCACGCGTGCTTGTTACTATATGCGTGAGGACTATCCGGCTATGATGGGTATGGTGTTCAAGGCCGGGCGTATGGCCCGTACGGAAGATGAAATAATAATAAATGAAACATTCGCGGACATGATGCATTGGGGAGACGATGCCGTGGGGCGTACTGTTGACGTTGACAATACCGCGCAGATGAAAGTCGCAGGCGTACTGAAAGACTTTCAGATAGAAGACTTCACGGCTGCTAAGATGCCTTTCATCGCCCGTCATAATAAAGATTTCTCGGGAACGATACATGTCCGTCTGAAAGAACCTTTTGCACAGAATCTGCGGCAACTGAACAAGGATGTGGCCGATGCCTTCAGTAATCAGACCATCGACTTCGTAAGCTATGAAAAGAAGATTACCGATGCCTACAACAGCGTCCGTGTATTTCGCAATGCCACGTTGATGGCGGCCATAACGATGTTTTTCGTTATGCTGATGGGTCTGATAGGATATACCACCGATGAAGTACGCCGTCGTGGCAAGGAGATTGCCATCCGTAAGGTAAACGGTGCGGAAGCATCTTCTATCCTGGAACTGCTTTCCAAAGATGTGCTTGTCGTGGCGTTGCCTGCGGTTGTTCTCGGAAGCTTGGCATCGTGGTACATCAACGGTGTTTGGATGGAACAGTTTGTCGAGCAGATTCCCCTCAGTTGGATTGTCTATCTGTTGGTGATAATCGCCAATCTGGTGATAATCTTAGGTTGCGTCCTCTGGAAGTCATGGCGGATAGCCAATGAGAATCCTGTAAACAGTATTAAGAGTGAATAAAAAAGATAATATATAGAAAAATAGAACATTATGATTGAGATTAATAACATCAGCAAAGTATTCCGTACCTCGGAAGTAGAGACAGTAGCATTGAACCATGTAGACCTCGAAGTAAAAGAGGGTGAGTTTGTAGCCATCATGGGCCCGTCCGGTTGCGGGAAGTCTACCTTATTAAATATACTCGGTCTGTTGGATAATCCTACGGACGGCAGTTATAAGTTGCTCGGGCAGGAAGTGGCGGACTTGAAAGAGAAAGAGCGTACCCGTGTGCGCAAAGGCAAACTGGGATTCGTGTTCCAGAGTTTCAACCTGATAGACGAGCTTAACGTTTACGAGAATGTGGAGCTTCCTCTTACCTATTTGGGAGTGAAAGCCGGTGAACGCAAACGCATGGTGGATGATATTCTGAAACGGATGAATATCAGCCATCGAGCCAAGCACTTTCCACAACAGCTTTCCGGTGGTCAGCAGCAGCGTGTAGCCATTGCCCGTGCTGTGGTAACGAACCCGAAACTGATTCTTGCCGATGAGCCTACCGGTAATCTGGACTCCAAAAACGGAGCGGAAGTGATGAGTCTGCTGACGGAGTTGAACAAGGAAGGCACTACCATTATCATGGTGACACACTCCCAACATGATGCCTCATTTGCGCATCGTACGGTGCATCTGTTCGACGGTAGCGTAGTGGCGAGCGTAAATACGGATATGGGGAAGTAAGCCATGAGACAATTGTATTATACGATACAAACGTTGCTGCGCGGACGGGGTAGCAATGTGGTAAAGACGGTATCTCTTACACTGGGCTTATTTGTAGGTATTCTGCTGTTCTCACAGATTGCTTATGAGTTTAGTTATGAGAACTTCTATCAAGACCCGGAACGGTTGGTGATGCTTCGGATGCGCAATACCAAAGACGGAATCCCGGAGAAAGGGTACAATTACGGTACTTATCGTCCTGCGGCTGCCGACTTGTGGGAGGCAATGCCCGAGCAGGTGGAATGTGCCAGTCTGACTTCCAACTTCTTTCAGGCCACTTTCTACAAAGATGGCAAGAAACTGGAAGATACGCCTATGTTGTGTGTAGATACGCTCTATTTCCGTACCACCGGTCTGGAAGTGCTGAAAGGTAATCCCAATGACCTTGCCCTGATGCAGAATGCTTTTATCTCACAAAGTATGGCACGTCGCATCTTCGGTGATGAGGATCCCATAGGCAAGGAGCTTTCCGTAGAGAAGATGTTCAATGTCACCATTCGGGGTGTTTATCGGGAAGTGCCACGCAATACGAACTTTCCCCACGAAATTCTGCTTTCCGACGCCGTATTGGATTGGGGATATGGGGCAGGCACATGGGGAACGAACAACATCTATCATATTCTTTTCCGGCTGAAACAGCCAAGTGATGTGGATGTCATGAACCGACGTGTGCAAAAGGCAGTGGAGCAATACACCGACCCTCATTTGGGAGAATCCGTAGTGACGGAGTATAGCGTGATACCGATACGTGAGATTCACCGGAGCCAGCCCGATGCGCAACGCAAGTTGCTCATTATGGGGGTGCTGGGCTTTTCTATCTTCTTTGTGTCGGTTATGAACTATGTGCTGGCGGCAATTGCCTCTATGAGCCGGCGGGCTAAAATAGTGGGCGTGCATAAGTGCAGCGGAGCCGGTGAGGGGCATATACTGGGCTTGTTTTTGTGGGAGACGGGAATATTGGTACTCGTGTCCACGGTAGTGTGCCTGCTGCTGATGTATTTTTGGGGAGAACGCATCGAAGGGATGTTGGGCGCACGGTTGGCGGACTTGTTTACATGGAGCAACCTCTACGTGCCTCTACTGACGGTATTGCTGCTCTTTGTAGTGGCGGGAGTATTACCGGGGCGCATGTATGCGCGCATTCCCGTGACACAGGTGTTTCGCCGCTATACGGAGGGCAAACGTTCGTGGAAGCGCGGACTGCTCTTTGTGCAGTTCATGGGAGTGGCTTTTATTTTAGGGGTGTTGCTCACTACGGTATGGCAATACCGGGAAGTGGTGAGCCGTCATGTCGGCTTTCAAACCGAACGGCTGGCGGTAGGCTCTGTCAATGGAGCGATAGAGGAGAATGAGGGAATATCCGATGCCATTAGACGCCAACCTTACGTGGAAGCGGTGGCATGCAGCAGCAAAATGCTGTTGCAGCATTACAGTACGAACCGTCTGACCGATGCGCAAGGCAATTTTCTGTGTCCGCTACACTTCATGCTTATAGATAAGGACTTTCCGAAAGTAACAGGATTGAAGCTATTGGAAGGTGCGTTTCCGCAGCATGTCGGCGAAGCCGTGGTGGGCAAGGAAACGGTACGGACTATGAAATGGCAGAATAACGTGATAGGACGGAAGCTGCCGATAAAACCTTCATGGGCAGGATTGCAGGAGTCCCCTACGATTGTGGGCGTGGTGGATGATGTGCGGAATATGGGTTTCTTCAACGAGCAGACTTGTACGGCCTTCATTATGAACGACCGCGACCGCACTTTCAATGTACGCCTGAAAGAACCGGAGGAAGAGAATTTAAGAAAGCTGAACGCCTTTGTAAAGGAAGCTTATCCGAACAAAATGTTGGAATTCTCCACTTATCAAGAGATACGTGAATGGCAGAATGAAAGTGTGTCCCGCTTTCGCAACATTGTGACGGTGACTTCGGGATGTATATTGCTTATTGTCCTGATGGGACTGATAGGTTATGTCAGCGACGAGACACAGCGTCGCAGCAAGGAAATAGCCATTCGTAAGGTGAATGGAGCCGAGGCTTCTTCCATATTGCGTTTGCTTTCTGCTGGTATCTTGAAAGTGGCTGTGGGAGCAGTACTGATAGGTATTGCTTTCTCATGGTACGTTTCCGGCATTTGGATGGAACAATTTCCGGATGGGACGCTGCTTTCTCCCGGCTGGTTCATCGGGGTGGGAGTGGCGTTGTTGGTACTAATTGTGTTGGTTGTGGTAGTTAAGGCATGGCGGATTGCCAATGAGAATCCGGTCAACAGTATCAAGAGCGAATAAAAGAAAAGTATTTGTGGTTTTTTAAGAAGGAAGTTGGGGAGACGGTAGTCTCTTCAACTTCTTTACGTATATCCACAGCGCAATGACAGCCGTAACGAATGCAAAGAAATCCGATACGGGCATACATGTCCAGATACCGTCCAGTCCCATATAACGGGGGAGGATAATCAGTCCCGGCAGTAAATATAACAGCTGTCGGGTGAGAGACAGGAATATGCTGATTTTAGCTTTTCCGATGCTTTGGAAGAAGTTACCGATAACGATTTGAGCACCTACCAGCGGGAACATGGCTATGCCGATACGCACTCCTCTGGAAGCCATATCAATCAGCTGCTCGTCACTCGTAAAGATGGCCGATACGGCATGAGGAAACAGTTCGCAGATGATAAAGCCCGTACTGGTGATACATACGCCCGTAATGATGCTCAGACGCAGTGTCGCCTTTACACGGTCGTGTTTCTGCGCTCCGAAGTTGTAGCCCACGATAGGCTGCATGCCCATCGTCAGTCCCAATACAATCATTACGTAGAGCACCAGCAGCCGGTTCATGATGCCGTAAGCGCCGATAGCCATATCGCCGCCATAACGTTGCAGGCTGTTGTTCACGATGATAACGATGACGCATGCCGTTACATTCATCAGGAACGGAGACATCCCTATGGAGAAAATGCTGCTGATAATACGTTTTTTCATCTTCCAGAAGCCCGGGTGCAAGCGTACGATACTTGTCTTTTGCAGGAAGTGGCTTACCACCCATATCATGCCGATAAATTGCGAAATGACCGTTGCCGTTGCCGCTCCGCGGATACCCCAGTCGAAGTGGAAGATGAAGATAGGGGCGAGAATAATGTTGCACACCACCGTAACCATCGAGGTCAGCATCGCTTTCTTGGGATAACCCGTGGCACGCATGATGTTGTTCAGCCCTATCATCGTATATGTCACAGGCGTACCCAGCAGAATTACCTGCATGAAGTTCCGCGCATAAGGCAGCGTTTCGTTGCTGGCGCCGAAAAAGCGCAGGATTTCGTCCAAGAAGATAAAAGAGATACCGCCGAACAAGAATGAGTTAACGAGGCAGAGCGTCAGGGTATGGTTCAGCACTTCTGTGGCTCCGTCCACATCTTTCTGTCCCAGACGTATGGATGATATGGTGGAGCCGCCTGCCGAGACTACCGTACAAAAAGCAACCACCAAATTCATCAACGGAAAAGTTATGGCAAGTCCGGCAATACCCATGGCACCTACGCCATGACCGATAAAAATGCTGTCGATGATGTTGTACAGTGAAGTTATTGTCATACCGATAATGGCAGGGATGGAATACTGTACAAGAAGCTTGCCGATTCGTTCGGTTCCTAAGATATGCGGATCGTTCATTTGATATACGTCAATTAAGCTTTTGCAAAGATAAGAAATATTTGCTCAGTTCGATGATTATTCAGACCTTTGCACCTGAATATTATATTTGTTTTAAACATGGATACAATAAAAACAACAGCCGTCCTTTTCGATTTCGACGGAGTGGTGATGGATACCGAAACGCAGTATTCTATCTTTTGGCATAAAGTCGGTATCGATTATCTGGGTATGGACGATTTGGAGAGCCGCATAAAAGGCCAGACAATGACCTACATTTGCGATACCTTTTTCGCCGGGAAAACAAAGGAACAACAGGAAATCACAGCCGCCCTCAATCATTTTGAACAGGATATGGCCTATGACTACATCCCCGGCGTGCTTGATTTTATCGCCGACCTGCGTCGTAACCATGTGAAAATGGCGGTTGTCACCAGTTCCAACGACCGGAAAATGGCTGCCGTCTATCGTGCCCGTCCTGAGGTGGAGACCATGTTCGACAGAATTCTTACCGCCGAAATGTTTGCCCACTCAAAACCGGCTCCCGACTGTTTTCTGCTCGGGATGGAAGTATTCGGCACAACTCCCGCCACTACCTACGTATTCGAGGATTCCTTTAACGGACTGAAAGCGGGTGTGGCATCCGAAGCCACCGTTATAGGGTTGGCAACAACAAACTCCCGTGAGGCTATCGCTCCGTTATGTCATTGTGTATTAGATGATTTTACGGGCTTTACTTACGATAAAATGCTTCAAGTGCACAAGTAATGGGAAAAAGCGCTAACTTTGCGCCGCTAAAAAATCATTAAACACATAATTATCATGGCTGGATATATTTCAGACGACACTCGTAAAGTAACTACGCATCGCCTCGTTGAGATGAAACAAAGAGGTGAAAAAATATCAATGTTGACTTCCTATGACTATACCATGGCGCAGATTGTGGACGGCGCAGGTATGGACGTTATTCTGGTAGGCGACTCCGCTTCCAATGTAATGGCGGGTAACGTGACCACACTTCCGATAACCCTCGACCAGATGATTTATCATGCCAAGTCCGTTGTCCGTGGCGTAAAGCGCGCAATGGTAGTGGTGGATATGCCGTTCGGTTCCTATCAGGGAAATGAAATGGAAGGCCTTGCCTCTGCCATCCGTATTATGAAGGAGAGCCATGCGGACGCTCTGAAGCTGGAAGGCGGGGAAGAAATCATCGGGACGGTAAAACGTATTCTCAGTGCCGGTATTCCTATCATGGGACACCTCGGACTGATGCCGCAATCCATCAATAAATACGGAACATATACGGTGCGTGCCAAAGACGATTCGGAAGCGGAAAAGCTGATACGCGACGCCCATCTGCTGGAAGAAGCCGGATGCTTCGCCATTGTATTGGAAAAGATTCCCGCCGCATTGGCGGAACGTGTGGCAAGCGAACTGACCATTCCTATCATCGGTATCGGTGCCGGTGGCGGTGTAGACGGTCAGGTACTGGTTGTGCAGGATATGCTGGGCATGAACAACGGTTTCCGTCCCCGTTTCCTGCGTCGCTATGCCGACCTTCATACTGTAATGACGGACGCTATCAGTCATTACATCTCCGATGTGAAGAACTTAGACTTCCCGAATGAGAAAGAACAGTACTAACGGGCTCATGACGCTCAACTTCTGGCGGATGTGCGCGGCCAACCTGTTACTGTTTGTATCCGTCTATATGCTCTTTCCCGTACTTTCGTTCGTAATGCCGGAGCGACTGGGCATATCCTTCCCTCAGGCAGGGAGCATGTTTCTGGTATTTGCGGCGGCAATGTTTGCGGTAGGCCCGTTTCATGCTTATCTGTGCGATGAATACAAGCGGAAGAACGTATTGCTTTATTCCACCCTTGCCATGCTGGCGGCGACGGCGGGCTATGCCTTTGCAGACAGCTATATCAAACTGTTGCTGCTTGCGTTGGTGCAGGGGGGCTGCTTCGGACTGGCAACGACAGCGGGCATTACGGTAGCCATCGACATCACCACATCGGCGAGGCGCAGCGCGGGCAATATGGTATATGCATGGTCTGCACGCTTGGGCATGCTGATAGGAGCGGGAATAGGTATCTTGCTGTACGACCTTTACGGCTTCCGTACAGTCGTTTACCTGGCTATTGCAGTGGGAGTTCTCAGCATGTATTTCACATCAAGGGTATATGTCGCTTTCCGTGCGCCTATCGGGATGAAGCTATGCAGTTTAGACCGCTTCCTGCTACCGCGTGCATGGGTGCCTGCACTGAATATGCTGCTGATTGCTTTTGTGCCGGGTGTATTGCTGCCTTTATTATATGTAGGAGATTACATCGCATTCTTGACATTGGGTGTATTGGTGCTTCTTACGATACCGTTTACAAGGATGTTTGTGAAACTGTCGCATCATTGCCAAAGAGGAACGGGCAATACGACTTGTTATCTGGCTATGGAAACAGGACTTTTGGCGGGTCTGGCAACAGCTTGCCGGTTGTCGGATGCGTACTTGCTCTATCATGCAGCCGGTGTAGCCGCCCTGCTTGCATTGTTCTTCTTCGTCCTGCTGACGTATCCCTACTATAAAAGAAAAAAGGTGAGGTGATTGATTTCACCATTTACTTATTTTATAATCCACTAAAGTAGGGTATAAAGATAATCAATCCTATAATTGCCGCCGCAACAGCGCATACCAGCACTGCTCCGGCGGCAATGTCTTTTACCTGTCCCGCAATGGGATGCCGCTCGGGAGATACTAAATCGACCAGTTTCTCAATGGCGGTATTAAACAGCTCGGCGGCAATCACTATACTGATACACAGAATTATCACTGTCCATTCGGTATGTGTAATCCCCAAAACAAATCCTGCAATGATTACGATCACTGTGGCAATCAAATGAAAACTCAGGTTCTGCTCTTTGCCTACACAACTCAGGATACCCTGCCAGGCATAACCGAAACTGCGGAGCTGTTTTTTGAAATCGTATTGCATAATTGGTAAATTGAGAATTGAGAATTAAAAATTGAAAAATAAAGGCCGTGACGTCGGACTTGGGGAACATAGGGTTTAACTTGGGGGTAAAGTTGAACTTTAGAAACGCAGTGTTGAACTTTAGAATTACGCTGTCAGTTTCGTGACACTTGCTTTACTCCCTTTATTGTCCTCAGCTTTTTGATAAGCGCTTCCAGTCGTCCGGTATCGCCTACCATGACGGTAAGCGTACCTGAGAATAATCCGTCGTGAGAATCGATGCCGATGCTTCGCAACGTAATTCCGGTCTCTTTGGAGATGATGGAAGTGATATTGGTTACGATACCTATGTCGTCATGGCCTACCACACGTAGCGTAATGGGATATTGCGTACCTTGTGACTTACCCGCCCAACGCGCCTTGACGATACGGTATCCGAAACGTTCGCGTAAGTCGCTGGCATTCGGACAGTCGCAACGATGTATCTTGATGCCGCCGCTTACGGTGACAAAACCGAATACCTCGTCTCCGTAGATAGGATTGCAACAGCGTGCCAGCTTGAAGTCCAGGCCTTTCAGGTTCTGGTCGATGACGAGCACATCCTCTTTGGCGGTTGTTTCTTCGGGCAGGGTGGCGGCTTGCAGGTTATAGCCCTCGGCGCTACGGTACACGATGTCATCATGCGTATCATTCTCCCGCTTTTGCAGTTCGAGGTACTTGTCTATGATGTCGTTGACGTCGAGCGTTTCGTCGGCAATGCTCTGATAAAAATCCGTTACCACTTTGAAGCCGAGACGCTTGATGAGGCGCATCATCGTACCCTCGTCATATTCTATCTTCCGGTTTTTGAATTTACGTTCCAGCGTTTCTTTGGCAAATGCGTGCTGGCGGGCAGCCATTTCTTTGAGCGCCTGCCGTATCTTGGTGCGTGCTTTGGAAGTAGTGACGATGTTCAGCCAGCCTTGCTTGGGCGTCTGGGTATTGGAAGTCATGATTTCCACCTGATCGCCACTGTTCAATATCTGCTTGAGCTGTGCATTCCTGCCGTTTACTTTCGCTCCGATACATTTACAGCCCAGTTTGCTGTGGATGTGGAATGCGAAGTCGAGTACGGTGGAACCTTTACCCAGTTTGAACAAATCCCCTTTGGGGGTAAAGACGAATACCTCGTCTTCGTATAAGTCCAGCTTGAACTGATCCATGGTCTCCAATCCGCTGCTGTCGGAGTTTTCCAACGCTTCACGCACGGAAGTCAGCCATTCGTCCAAGCCGCTTTCGCCTTTGATTCCTTTATATCGCCAGTGGGCGGCAAGACCCCGTTCAGCTATTTCGTCCATGCGTTCGGTACGAATCTGCACTTCCACCCACTTGCCCTCGGGACCCATCACGGTGATGTGCAGCGATTCGTATCCGTTGCTTTTAGGCACGGACAGCCAGTCGCGCAGACGCTTCGGGTTGGGCTGGTACATATCCGTTACGATGGAATATGCCTGCCAACATTCCAGTTTCTCTTTTTCTACCTTAGAATCCAGAATCACACGGATTGCGAACAAGTCGTACACGCCCTCGAAAGGACACTTCTGCTTTTTCATCTTCTGGTAGATGGAGTGAATGGACTTGGTGCGTCCCTTGATGTGGAAGTGCAGTCCCGCATCTTCCAGCTTTTTCTGTACCGGAGCGATGAAAGCGGCTATATACTTGTCGCGTGAAGCTTTGGTTGCGTTCAGCTTCTCCTTGATGTGATAGTAAACGTCTTTCTCCGTATATTTCAGTGAAAGGTCTTCCAGTTCCGATTTCAGTTTGTACAAACCCAGCTTGTGGGCGAGAGGAGCATATAGATAAGCGGCTTCATTGGCCACCTGTTTGCGCGCTTCGTCATGCTCACAATCCTTTATCTGACGCATGATGTTCACGCGGTCGGCAATCATAATGAGGATAACGCGCATGTCTTCCGCAAAGGACAGCAGCAGGTTACGGAAGTTTTCCGACTCGATAGTGGGGCTTTTGGAGTAAAGCTCGTTTACCCGTATCAATCCTCGTATGATGCCCGCTACATCTTCGCCGTAGTTCCGTTCCACTTCTTCGGAAGTACAAGTGCCGCAGCGTACGGAGTCGTGAAGCATCAGTCCCAGAATGGAGGCGCGCTTCATGCCTATTTCTTCCGCTACGATAACGGCGGTCTGCATATCCTTGATAACCGGATTCAGGCCGAAGATGTCCCGTTGTATGCGGTTATTCCGTATAGAGTTTACAAGATGTGTTTTCAGCTTTTTGCAATCGCCTTTGTGGAGTGTTTCCCCTGAAAGTTGCAATAATTTTCGGTAGAGTACGAAGAGCAAACGCTTCTCTCCGGTAGTGAAAAATTCATCTGTTTCCATAATCGTCCGTATTTTCTGCTGTAAAGGTAGTTTTTTTCTTCTTTTTCTTGATGGCACTTCCGCTTTTTTTGTATTTTTGGGCATCAATTAATAAATTTAGATATTATGATAACACTCCAAGACAAAGAACTGCTTGCCAAGAAAGGCATATCAGAAGAGCAGATTGCCGAACAACTGGCCTGTTTCGAAAAAGGATTTCCATATTTAAAGTTATCTGCCGCCGCTTCCGTAGAGCAAGGTATACTGGCTCCGGACGCCGATGAGCAGAAAAAATATCTGAATGCGTGGGAAACATACACTCAGACAGACAAGACGGTTGTGAAGTTTGTTCCGGCATCGGGCGCGGCAAGCCGTATGTTTAAGAATTTATTTGAATTCCTCGGAGCGGAATACGATGCTCCCCAGTCAAGTTTTGAGAAAACATTCTTCGAGAAAATCGAGAAGTTTGCTTTTTACGATGACTTGAATGCCGCATGCCAAAAAACAGCCGGTAAAGATATTCCCGCGTTGCTGGCCGCCGGAAATTACAAAGCTGTGGTTGCCGCATTGCTCGAATCGGCGGGCTTGAATTACGGTGCGCTTCCGAAAGGACTGTTGAAGTTCCATAAGTACGAAGATGGCAGCCGTACCCCGTTGGAAGAGCATCTGGTGGAAGGTGCGCTCTATGCGGCCAACAAGAACGGCAAGGTGAATGTGCATTTCACCGTATCTCCCGAACATCGTGCGCTATTCAAGGCTTTGGTGGACGAGAAAGCGGCCGCCTATGCCAAGAAATACGGTGTGGATTACAATATCAGCTTCTCCGAGCAGAAGCCGAGCACCGATACCATTGCCGCCGATATGGAAAACAAACCTTTCCGCGATAACGGCAAGCTCCTGTTCCGTCCGGGCGGCCACGGCGCATTGATTGAAAACCTGAACGACCTCGATGCCGATGTAATCTTCATCAAGAACATCGATAACGTAGTGCCCGATAAGCTGAAGGGCGATACCGTATTATATAAGAAACTGATTGCGGGCGTACTCATCACGTTGCAGCAGCAGGCATTCGCTTACCTGCAACTGCTGGACAGCGGCAAATATACGCACGAACAGATTCTCGACATCCTGCAGTTTGTACAGAAGAAGCTGTTCTGCAAGAATCCGGAAACGAAGAACCTGGAAGATGCCGAACTGGTGATTTACCTGAAAGAAAAGCTGAACCGCCCGATGCGTGTTTGCGGTATGGTGAAGAACGTAGGCGAGCCGGGTGGCGGCCCGTTCCTTGCATATAACAGTGACGGTACGATTTCCCTGCAAATCCTCGAAAGCTCACAGATTGACATGAACGATCCGGAGAAGAAAGATATGTTTGAAAAGGGTACGCACTTCAATCCGGTAGATTTGGTTTGCGCCGTACGCGATTATAAAGGTCACAAATTTGACTTGGTGAAGTATGTGGATAAGGCAACAGGCTTTATTTCCTATAAGTCGAAGAACGGTAAAGACTTGAAAGCCCTGGAACTTCCCGGACTTTGGAACGGTGCGATGAGCGATTGGAACACGGTCTTTGTAGAAGTACCCCTGACTACATTCAATCCGGTTAAGACGGTGAACGACTTGTTGAGAGAGCAACATCAATAACAGCATCTGCATTTGGTTAATTTCATAGCCTCTGTGAAGTTAACCAAGTGGGTAGTAATATGTTAATATCATAATTACGGGAAGTTAACTCGATACGGTGAATGAAGTTAACTTCCCGTATTTCTTTTTATATCGTTTTTTCTCCCTATCTTTGCGATAATTCTATAATAACTGATACTGAAATGAAAAAGATTTTACTGTTAGGTTCCGGTGAGCTGGGTAAGGAATTCGTGATTTCCGCTCAGCGCAAGGGGCAATACATCATTGCCTGCGACTCTTATGCCGGAGCACCCGCCATGCAAGTGGCAGACGAATGCGAAGTGTTCAGTATGCTGGACGGTGACGCATTGGAACGTGTAGTACGCAAACACCGGCCGGATATTATTGTACCGGAAATTGAGGCTATCCGTACGGAACGCTTGTACGATTTTGAGAAAGAAGGTATTCAGGTTGTGCCCAGCGCGCGCGCAGTAAACTTTACCATGAACCGTAAAGCCATCCGCGACCTCGCCGCCAAGGAACTGGGACTGAAGACCGCCAAATATTTCTATGCCACTTCTTTGGACGAACTGAAAGCCGCTGCCGAAAAAATCGGTTTCCCCTGTGTGGTAAAACCGTTGATGTCTTCTTCCGGTAAGGGACAATCGCTCGTGAAGAGCGCCGACGAACTGGAGCATGCCTGGGAATACGGTTGCAATGGTAGCCGTGGAGATATAAAGGAGCTTATCATCGAAGAGTTCATTAAGTTCGACAGTGAGATAACCTTGCTGACAGTTACCCAAAAGAATGGTCCCACTCTGTTCTGTCCGCCTATCGGCCACGTACAAAAGGGTGGTGACTATCGCGAGAGTTTCCAGCCTGCCCATATCGATCCCGCTCATTTAAAGGAAGCGCAGGATATGGCAGAGAAAGTAACCCGTGCCCTGACAGGCGCCGGTTTGTGGGGAGTGGAATTCTTCCTGAGCCATGAGAACGGTGTTTACTTCTCCGAACTCTCTCCGCGTCCGCACGATACGGGTATGGTGACACTGGCAGGAACGCAAAATCTGAATGAATTCGAATTGCATTGCCGTGCCGTACTTGGCCTGCCTATTCCGGGTATCAAGCAGGAGCGGATCGGTGCAAGTGCCGTTATCCTGTCGTCCATTGCCAGTCAGGAGCGTCCTAACTATCGCGGTATGGAAGAGGTGGCCAAAGAAGAAGATACTTACTTGCGCATCTTCGGCAAACCGACTACCCGTGTCAATCGCCGTATGGGCGTTGTATTATGCTATGCGCCGCTGGGCAGCGACCTTGATACGCTGCGCGATAAAGCCAAACGAATAGCCGAGAAAGTAGAAGTGTACTAAGCCTGAGTTAAGTACATTTAAATATAAAGTGTGAAGTATAACGGTGCCCCAACCGCATGGTTATACTTCATACTTAAATAACGTTTAATCAAACAATCCCGGGTAAATCTCTCCACCCAGTTCGCTCACATTCAGTTGTTGCTGTAACTTTCCGTCCGACGAATAGAACAGTTGGAATTCTTCATTGGAATTGTAAACTTCCACTTCGATAACAATTATTGTAGGATGTTTGGGGAAAGTGATTATTCTCACATCTTTTAATCTCATGGAAGACATAATGCTTTCCATAAACGCTTCGGCAACGGGAGCGGGAACTTTCTCCAGCGACTCCACGTCATTCTCCGTCATTACCCATTGGGCATTTTCATCGAACCACACATCTATCTCCCGATTGTCCATAACGAACTCCGCCACATAACATCCCGCCATCTGTTCCCATTCCACATTAACGGCTTGCGGGTACATCTTCTCAAAGGCAGCCTGTATTTTCGCGGGAAGCTCTTTGGCAAAGGCGGAAGCAGAAACAAGCAGTAGCATACTTGCTACGAAACAAAATCTAAATCTTTTCATCTTAAAATACAAAACATTAAGTATAAAATATGAGGTATAACAATGCCCCGTCCGCATGGTTCATACCTGATACCTCATATTTTATACTTTATGTTTCGTATTTCAAACATTCAGCCTTCCCTTGTAGGAAAATGCTTTCTTCCCGAAATCAATATCCGGCAATACGGCATCAGCGGCAAACAGCCCGTAAACGGATGACCCCGAGCCACTCATTGACGCATAGACGGCACCCTGCCTGTACATCTCTTCCTTTATTTCTCCGATAGCGGGAAATTGAGGAAACACGCTCTCTTCAAAGTCATTCATCATATACTCTCTCCATTCTTTAACGGGCAACTGTATCGTCTCCTTTAGTGACCGCTGCGGACGGCGCGGCTTTATTTGCGAAAAGGCGTCCCGTGTGGAAACGAATATGTCCGGCTTTACCAACCAAAGCTGATACCCCTTCAACGACAAAGAAACAGGTGAGAATATATTCCCGATACCTTCCGCGTAAGTGGGGGCGTTCCGGATAAAGAAAGCGCAATCCGCACCCAGACGGGCCGCGTGTTCTTCCAGTTTGTCAAGACTCAAACCGAGATTGAATTTCTCATTCAGCAGTTTCAGCATAAAGGCGGCGTCAGCCGAACCGCCCCCCAATCCGGCTCCCGAGGGAATACGCTTGAACAGATGAATATCTACCGGCGGCAGGTCGAACAACTCATCCAGCAGTTTATAAGCCTTTACTACCAGATTGTTTTCCGCTTCTCCCGCTATTTCTATACCTGCCTGATGCAGGCAATATTTTCCGTCACCGTCATGCAACGGGTTTATTTCCAGCGCATCTTCAATAGGAATAGGGTAGAAAATGGTTTCCAGATTATGGTAACCGTCCGGGCGTTTCTCTGTAATGTTCAGCCCCAAGTTTATTTTAGCGTTCGGAAAAGTAAGCATTGTTAAACCGAGAATTAAGAATTGAAAATTAAAAAACAAAAAACGGGCTGCCAAAGCGGCTCCGGACACAAAGTTAATGAATTCTGTTTATAGTAGATTGAAAACTTAACAACGATTTATTGATTGCTATCAATAAAATCATTTATCTTTGCTTTCCCTTTTGAAAGGCCGACTATTATTTCTTAATTTTTAATTTTCAATTTTTAATTCAAAAAGTGGCAGAACAAAGACGAACTACACGTACTCCGAAATCAAAAGCACCCCAGCCCGTCAACGACTACGGGCGTATCCAGCCGCAGGCGCCGGAGCTGGAAGAGGCTGTGCTCGGTGCATTGATGATTGAGAAAGACGCTTATTCATTGGTGAGTGAAATTCTCCGTCCGGAATCTTTTTACGAGCATCGGCATCAGCTGATATATTCCGCTATTACGGACTTGGCGGTCAATCAGAAACCGGTGGATATCCTTACGGTCAAAGAGCAGCTGGCCAAACGCGGAGATTTGGAAGAGGTAGGCGGTCCGTTCTATATAACCCAGCTCAGCAGTAAGGTAGCCTCTTCTGCGCACATCGAATATCACGCCCGTATTATCGCCCAAAAGGCGTTGGCGCGCGAGCTGATAACATTCACCAGCAATATCCAGTCCAAAGCGTTCGACGAGACGCTCGATGTGGACGACCTGATGCAGGAAGCCGAAGGCAAACTGTTCGAGATTTCCCAGCAGAACATGAAGAAGGACTATACGCAAATCAATCCGGTCATTGCCGAAGCGTACGACCTTATTCAGAAAGCCGCCGCCCGTACCGACGGTTTGAGCGGCCTCGAGAGCGGATTTACGAAGCTGGACAAGATGACTTCCGGTTGGCAGAACTCCGACCTTATCATTATAGCCGCCCGTCCTGCCATGGGTAAAACGGCGTTCGTGCTTTCCATGGCAAAGAACATCGCCGTGAATTTCCGCAACCCTGTCGCCCTGTTCTCCCTTGAAATGAGTAACGTGCAGTTGGTGAACCGTCTTATCTCCAATGTGTGCGAAATTCCGAGTGAGAAGATTAAGAGCGGACAGCTTGCCGACTACGAATGGCAACAGCTGGACTATAAATTGCGTGACTTGCTGGATGCGCCGCTGTATGTGGACGATACTCCTTCTCTTTCCGTATTCGAGCTTCGTACCAAAGCCCGTCGTCTGGTTCGCGAGCATGGGGTAAGGGTTATTATCATCGACTACCTTCAGTTGATGAATGCCAGCGGTATGTCGTTCGGCAGCCGTCAGGAAGAGGTGAGTACGATTTCCCGCTCGCTGAAAGGATTGGCCAAGGAGTTGAATATCCCTATCATCGCCCTGTCGCAGTTGAACCGTGGTGTGGAGAATCGTGAAGGAGAAGAGGGCAAGCGCCCGCAGTTGAGCGACCTTCGTGAATCCGGAGCCATCGAGCAGGATGCCGATATGGTATGTTTCATCCATCGTCCCGAATATTACAAGATTTATACTTCCGCCGACGGTAGCGACTTACGTGGTATGGCGGAGATTATCATAGCCAAGCACCGTAACGGTGCCGTGGGTGATGTGCGCCTGCGCTTTATCGGCCAGTACACCCGCTTCCAGAATCCGGAGGACGATATGGTGATTCCGCCGCCTACCGAAGGTGGCGGGGGAGCTACGTTCGGTTCGCGTATGAACGCGCCCATCGGCAGTCCTTCTACGCCACCGCCACCGTCTGCCGCCGACTATATGCCTCAAACGGACAATCCGTTTGGCGGGGTGGGGTCGGACGGGCCGTTGCCGTTCTAACAAAAAAACGAATCAAGGATGTACCGGTTATCGAGATAGAGGTACATCCTTGATTTGTTTTTTAGCCCTGTGATAGGGTTATCCCGCCTTGTTACTGTCCGTCCTTTTTCATCCTCAACACCCTGATCCCCGTAAATTTCTTATTGTTTTTCAGCATCTGTGCCAACGGCCTCTGCGTAATAACCACCATTTTCCGGGTAGAAGAAGCGTGAAGCAGCTTCAACACTCCTCTCTCATAATAGGCAAGCCCCAGATGAACAACATCCAATCCCGGAATATTGGTGGTGATGGCTATGATATCTCCATTCTTTATCCAACCGAAACCATTGTCGGGCAGCTTGTTCTTGGGGATATAATGAAAGACTTGTCCGGACAGGGACTTTTCTATTTCTTCCATCTTACCGATGTTGGCGGGAGATGACTCCAAGTGCTTGTACGCTTTGGCATGTGTAGACATGAAATCGAGGGACAGCCTTACCGTATCAGGACTGTTGGCTGCGGCCACATCTTCCATGAAGCCATGCCTGACACCGTTATTAACCCAATCGGCAATGTAATGCAGGCGGGACGTGTAACCGTCAATTTTACCGTCACGGTAACGGATGTTTTGCAGGTTTCGCGCATAGTCGGCCTTATCTATCGCCCCGTCCTTGACGGGGGACAGTGACAGAGCCAGCACATACTCCACAAAAGTGGTGCAATCCACTTCGTCGAAGTTGACTACGAGTTTCTCCTCGTCGTTCACTTCCAGCGTATGCGCCACATAGGGAGTTTTGAGGAAGCTCAATCCGTATTTCAGCATGGCATTGTCCGCTTCCTGTGCAGAGACGGACGATGCGATTGCCAAAGTACAGCATATACCGAGTAAAGTGGAAGGCATACCGGATAAAACACGGATTCTGCCGGATAAGGCTTTCATTGTCAAACGGTTTAGTATTTATATATCAAACTCTTGAAATCCGTTTTCTTGTCGAACGGAACAATCGTAAAACCATAATCGATGGCATTCCACTTACCGCAGTATATCAGGTAAGGTTCATGAGCCAAAGCTCCCCAACTGTTGTCGCCGCCTACGCCCATCATGCGGTAATCCAAGAAGAAATCTACCGAATGTTCCGGTTGCGGATCGGTGAGGTGACGGTGATTGGTCTTTTCGGTACGGGGAGAGCCGTTTTCGAGAGAGTCGCCGCTATCCAGGCTTTCCAGCGGATAGTTGGACACGTTCATTTCAAAAGTGCGGTCGGCTACAAACAGCAAGCCTTCTTGCGCCTTGTCGGTGAGGGTGCACCAATAGATGTCCGTGCGGTGGTTGTTTTCCTGCGGGCGGACATAAGGCTCGTACATGTCTTTGATGCCCGACGTGTATTCGCCGATGAACTGTGAAGTGCGGCGGTCGCGGTAATTCTCTTCCGGACCCCGGCCGTAGTAGGTCAGCGAGGTGATGCGGGCGGGCAGTTGCATGCGCAGCCCCACACGCGGTATCATCGGTGTCTGGGCATTCTCCGCGACGAAGCGGTTGTCCACCTTGATGACGCCGTTGCCGTACACCTTATACGTTATATCCCAGCGGGCATTGGTCTGCGGGAAGCGGTAGGTTACTTTTACCGCCGTAGTGTCTTTGTCACGCGCTACGTTGAAGCTCTCGGCTTTCGGCTCCTGATAGCTGGCCTCTTTCCACGCTTTCAAACGTACGGGAAGCTTGGCTCCGTAATCATTGTCGGTAGGGGCGCGCCAGAAGAAGGGGCGGGGACCTTGTCCGTTGTGAATGAATTCCTGCTTCTTGTATTGGTAAGATACTAACAGACCGCTTTGCTTGTCGAATGTGGCTTTGAAGTCTGCACCGGAGAAAATGACTTGCCGGCCATTGTCTTCCGAACCGGCGAATGCCTGCTTCGGGGCGTTTTCCTTGTGGAAAGTATATACATAGGTTTGTTCGCGCGCGATGACCGTACCTGCCGGAAGGAACGGTTCGGGTGTACGGATGGCGGCATAGAACTCTATGCGTACGTCTCCGGTGGAGTTATTGACGACGGGAATGCCATTCAGGAACGGACTGGTAACGGTCTGTCCCGGTTCGGCTTTGATGTCCTCGATACGTCCTTTGTAAATCTCCTTGCCATGATGGCGGACGATATAATAAAAGTCGAATTTGTCGAGATTGGTAAAGGAGAAGTCGTTCCGTATCTTTACGACAAAGGCTACACGGTCGAAGTCGAAGAACTTGATGTTCTGATACACCTTTCTCATTTCCTCGGTCTGCGGCTTGACGCTGCGGTCGGGATATACCACACCGTTGATGCAGAAGTTGCCGTCGGACGGAGTACCGTACTCACCGTAATCGCCCCCGTACGTCCAGTATTTGCGGCCGCCAGCGGTCTTGGCGGCAAGTCCCTGGTCTACCCAATCCCAGACGCAACCGCCTTGCAGGATGGGATACTTCTCGATGATGTTCCAGTAATCCTGGAAGTTACCCAGGCTGTTCCCCATGGCATGGGCGTATTCGCAGAGAATGAGCGGGCGGGTCATTTCGGGGTCTTGCGCGTATTTCTCAATATGGGCGGGGCGGTGGTACATGGGGCAGAAGATGTCCGTATTCCATTCCGTCAGGGCGCGTTCGTATTGTACGGGGCGGCTGTCAAGCGCTTTCAGCGTGTTATAGGTGACGTAGAAGTTCAGACCGTTTCCCGCTTCGTTGCCCAATGACCAGATGATGATGCTCGGATGATTCTTGTCCCGCTCATACATATTCAGCGTGCGGTCTACATGGGCGTTCATAAACAGCGGATTGTTTCCCAGCGTGCCGCCTACGCTCAGATTGTAGCCCATTCCGTGGCTCTCGATATTGGCTTCGTCTATGACGTAGAAGCCATACCGGTCGCACAGCTCATAGAAACGTTCCTGTTGCGGGTAGTGGCAGGTGCGGATGGTGTTTATGTTGTACTGCTTCCAAAGCTCGAAGTCTTTCAGCATGAGCTCTTCGGGAACGTAATGCCCGGTGTATTCATTATGCTCGTGATAGTTGACGCCTTTCACGAGGATAGGTCTGCCGTTTACCATCAGTTGCTTGTCCTTTATCTCTACGGTACGGAAACCGACTTTGCAGCTGGTGGCCTCGATAACGTCGCCGTTGATATGCTTCAGGCTGATAACGAGCGTGTAGAGGTCGGGCGTCTCGGCTGTCCATTGCAACGGTGCTTCGATTGTCTTGGGGGTGAACTCCACTTCCGTCTGACCGTGACCCACACGGGTCGAGGACTGGGCAATCTGCCTGTCTTTGCTGTCCAGCAAGCGATAGCCTACGACGAACGGGACTTCCTTGTCGGTTTTGTTGGCGAACTTCACTTTCAGTTTCAGGATTCCGTTGCGATAATCTCCGTCCAGAGGCGTTTCGGCCTTGAAGTCCGTCAGATGTATTTGCGGGCGGGCATACATGTAAATATCCCGTTCGATGCCGCTGATGCGCCAAAAGTCCTGACACTCCAGATAGTTGCCGTCGGAAAAGCGGTGTACCTGTATGGCTATCACGTTCTCGCCCCTGTGGGCAAAGGACGTAACGTTGAAGCGGGCAGGGGTCTTGGCGTCTTTGTTCATGCCGACAAACTTGCCGTTGAGGTAGTAGAACGCCGCTCCGCGCACTCCGTCGGCGCTCAGGAAGATTTCTTTGCTCTCCCAATCGGCGGGCAGGGTGAAGGTGCGGCGGTAGGTTCCCGTGGGATTCCATTCCTTGGGCACGTACGGCGGATTGGGCTTATCCCAGTAAGGAGCGTAGCCGGAAGAGCAGAATTCGTACGGGTGGTTGACGTAGATGGGAGTGCCGAAACCCTGCACTTCCCAGTTGCCGGGGACGTCGATGTCCGGCCAGCGGCTTACGTCTGTCCGGGCATCCATGAAGTCGGTGGGGCGGTCGGTGAAGTTCTCTACGTAGTTGAACTTCCACTTTCCGTTGAGGGAGATGCGGAATGTTCCGTTCTTGCGGTCGTTGATGACGGCGTCCGCCTCGTTCGTATAAGAGGTAAAGGTACTGCGGGGCGGTTCTTTGTTGATGTTTGTCAGTCGGGGATTGGTGATTTGCGCGTACCGGTCTTCCTGCGCCGCGAGGGCGAGAGGAAGAAGGGCGGCAGCCATCAGTAGTCTTTGTATTTTCATGATAATGGAGTTTTAAGGTTTGAACGGGTTGACGATGGTTGTAATCGTGTTGTTTTCGGAAGTGCTGTTATTCCGGAAAGGCAAGTCCTTCCCTCAACCATTTTTCCAACTCGCCGGTCCATTGGCGCTTGTACGTGAAGTTGTCACGGAAGCCCCAGCCGTGGCCGCCAGTAGGATAGACATGCAGCGTGGCGGGTACTTTTTGTTCGCGCAGGGCGAGGAAGTAACCGATGCCGTTGATGGGCAGTACGGTTGCGTCATCGGCGGACAGCATGATGAAGGCTTGCGGGGTTTGGGGAGATACCTGCCGTTCGAGCGAGTATTTCTGTTCCAGTTCGTCAGAAGGAGCCTCGCCGATGAGGTTCTTGCGTGAACCGCCGTGAGTGACGCCTTTCAGCATGGAGATAACGGGATAGAACAGAATCTGAAAGTCGGGACGAGTGGCGTCACTGCCGTACAGTGTGGCAAGAGAGGCTGCCAGATGTCCGCCTGCGGATGCTCCCATGATACCGATACGGTTAGGATTGAGCCCCCATTCTTTGGCATGCCCGCGTACGAGGCGGATGGCTTGCTCGGCGTCCGACAGGGGAACTTCGTTGTGCCCGTTCGGCATGCGGTACTTCAGCACCGCATACGTGATGCCTTGCGTTGTAAACCAGGCTGCCATGTCGTGCCCTTCGTGGTTCATGGCGAGACGGCCGTATCCGCCGCCGGGACACATGATGACGGCCATACCGTTGGGTTTGGCCGGACGGTAGACGGTAATGGACGGATTGACCACATTGGCGACGCGTCCGCCTTTCAAATCTTCCTGCGCACCGGTCAGCCCGTTGGTATTGGGCGCACCGTCAGGCCACAACAGCAGTTCGACGGGTTTCTGCGCGGACAGTGCCGTCGCTGCGAATAAAAGGGATAGGAATAGTATTTTTCTCATGATGTTGAACTTTAATTTATATCAAATGAATATGTATAACCTGACTGTACATATTCATTTGATGAATATCGTTTTATATTGTCCGAGCTTATTTCAGTATCCTCGCGGCTTATTTTGTTTTCATCGAAGCTTTGACGAGATAGAATATCAGGATGGCATAAGCGCCCAGCGCCAGCACTTCGGACCATGTGTTGTTGAGCCATGCGTCGTTCACCAGGTTTACGCCGCCGAAGCGCATTGCCGCACTTACCACGCCCATCAGCGCGCCGCCTGCAATGAAACCGGATGCCAGCAGCGTACCTTTCTCACCGCGTTCTGCGTTGAGGGCTGCATCTTTGCTGCGACCGGTTACGTACCAGTTTACGGCGCCGCCCACCACCAACGGAACGTTCAGTTCCAGCGGGATGAACATACCCAGCGCGAAAGCGAGAGCCGGTATCTTACAAGCGTTCAGCACGATAGCCAACACCGCACCGATGCCGTACAGCAACCACGGGGCGCCCACACCGTTCATCAACGGTTCGATAACCGCCGCCATTGCGTTGGCCTGCGGAGCTGCCAGTTGTCCGCTGGTAAATCCGTAAGTCTTGTTCAGGATAATCATCACACCGCCCACGGTAGCCGCCGAAACGATTGTTCCGAGGAACTTCCACGTTTCCTGCTTGACGGGGGTGCTTCCCAGCCAGTAACCGATTTTCAGGTCAGTGATGAAACCGCCCGCCATAGACAGCGCCGTACACACCACGCCGCCCATCACCAAAGCCGCCACCATTCCGCCGGGGCCTTTCAAGCCTACCGCCACCATTACTACCGATGCAAGGATAAGCGTCATGAGCGTCATGCCCGATACCGGATTCGTACCCACAATGGCAATGGCATTGGCCGCTACGGTGGTAAAGAGGAACGAGATGCCCGCAACGAGCAGGATAGCCACCACCGTGTGCAGCAGATTGCCCTGCATCACGTCGAAGTAGAAGAACAGCGTAACCAGTATCAGCGTGATGATGGAACCGATGGCGATAATCTTCATGGAAAGGTCGCGTTGCGTACGCTTCACGCCGGCTTCCGCATCGGCCTTGCCGCCCATCTCTTTGGCGGCCAGTCCCACGGCGCTCTTGATGATGCTCCATGACTTGATGATGCCGATGATGCCCGCCATTGCGATACCGCCGATACCGATGCTCTTGGCGTAGTATTTGAAGATTTCTTCGGGAGACATGGCGCCTACGGTGGCGGTAATCTCCGGGTTCCATTGATTGAGCACGCTGTCGCCCCAGATGAGGGACATGCCCGGAATGATAATCCACCACACGGCCAGCGAACCGGCGCAGATGATGGAAGCGTATTTCAGTCCGACGATATATCCCAGACCCAGTACGGCCGCTCCGGTATTCACCTTGAATACCAGCTTGGCTTTCTCCGCCAGCATTTCGCCGAAGCCGCATACGCGGGTGGTGAAATTCTCGTTCCACCATCCGAAGGTGGCCACGATGAAGTCGTAAAGACCGCCGATGATACCCGCCATCAGCAACGGTTTCGCCTGGCTGCCGCCTTTCTCGCCCGATACAAGCACCTGCGTCGTTGCGGTCGCTTCGGGGAAGGGGTATTTGCCGTGCATGTCGCTTACGAAATATTTACGGAACGGGATAAGGAAAAGAATACCCAGCACACCGCCCAGCAGCGAGCTGATGAATACTTGCGCGAACGTTACGGTGATTTCCTGCGGATAGCTTTCCTGCAGGATATACAGTGCGGGCAGGGTAAAGATGGCGCCTGCCACGATTACCCCGGAACTGGCTCCGATGGATTGGATGATGACGTTTTCGCCCAGCGCGTTCTTGCGTTTGGCTGCGCCGGACACGCCGACGGCGATGATGGCGATAGGGATGGCCGCCTCGAATACTTGTCCCACTTTCAGTCCCAGATAGGCTGCCGCCGCCGAAAACAGAACCGCCATGGCGATACCCCACAGTACCGACCAGAGGTTCACTTCGGGATATTTCCTGTCGGGGCTCATCAAGGGGTTGTAGACTTCTCCCGGCTTTAGCTCCCGGAACGCATTTTCCGGCACGCCGGTCAGTTTCTCTTCTTCTTGTTTCATGATAGTTGTTTTATTTTTATTGTTATGATTGCGATATGTCTTGATTATCCGCTTTGTAAATGTGTAATTTCCGTCCTGCGGGATGAAATAAACCGTCTCACGAGACGGATTTATTCGTCTTACGGGACGATATTTTTTGTCCTGCGGGATAAATATTTTCATCCCGCAAGACAAATTTGTTATAGACTTCAAAGAAAGCAAAAAAAAGGAGAATTGAAAAATTCTCCTTTATTCTGTATCATAAAAACGTTTATTTGGCGTCTTTGGCGGTCATGTCGCCCTCAACGAACAGACGTATCATTTCGGTCTTGGCGTTGGTGCGCAGCGTAATGGACTTCTTGAAGTGTCCGGGATATTTGCCTGTACCGTTGTAGGTAATCTTGATGGTTCCGGTCTTGCCGGGCATCACCGGCTCTTGCGTGTATTCGGGCACCGTGCATCCGCAAGATGCCACGGCCTGGTGGATTACCAGCGGAGCGTCTCCTACGTTGGTGAATGTAAACGTGCAGCTTACCACCGGATTGTTCTCGGAGAATGTTCCGAAGTTATGGGTGGTCTTGTCGAATTTGATGTCCGCCCCGCCTTGTGCGCAGGCATAACCGATGCTCATAACCAGCATCAACATATAAAAAGCAAGTTTCTTCATGTCTTTATCTTTTTTAATTACACAAGGTGCAAAGGTAAGCCATTTCCGCAAAAATCACTCGTACTCTGTGCGAAATTGTATTAAATCGGTATCAGAAACCATTGTGACGGATGATGAGCAGGGAGAAATAAGGGAAACGGAGCGTTTCGAGCTGCTGCCTGTCGCTGATGTATTTCTCTTGCGGAGTGCCTACGTTCTCAAAATAACGGTAGTCGTATTCGGGATGCAGGCGGATGCAGCGGTGTACCTCGCCTGCGCATTGCGACAGCTTCATGATGACGACTGTGCTCCCCGACTGTATCAGCCGCTCTATCTCTTCGGCGGTGGTGATGCCGGGAATTACGGTCAGCCTCTCTTCCTGGCTGGCGATGTGCAGTCCGCCCCGCGCTCCGGCGGCGATGAAGGCGGGGATGCCGGCAATCTGTTCCACGGGGATGCCGGCGGCTTGCAGTTTCTCATATATATAATGTATAGAGGAGTAGAAGCCTGCATCGCCCTCTGCCACGACGGCCACTTTCCTGCCTGCGTGATGCAGGGAAAGGGCTTCGGCGTACACTCGGTCGTAGGCGTTGAGGGCGTCCGTCCGCTGCTTGCTCATGGGCAGGGAGAAGCGGCGGATATGGCCGGCGGGTATGTCGAGCCGGAGCATGATGTCGGCGGCACGTGAGAGGGGACGGCCGTCGCGGGCGGGCGTTTCGGGACAGAAGATGCAGTCGGCGGCTTGCAGGGCTTTCAGTCCTTTCAGGGTAATCAGTTCGGCTTCTCCGGGGCCGAGGGATACGAAGGTGATGGGGAACATTCTGTTTTACTGTTAATCCGGTTAGAAATAAAAAGGAATTTCGGGATGCAAAAGTCGGGAAATAATCGGTAGTAAACAAGATATTATTTATCTTTGTTATTTCTATCAAATAATCTGCGAGTATGGATTACCAACTGAATACACGCTTGAACGGCAATATCGCGATGACATCCCGCTTCCACGAAAGCAAGCCGCTGCAACGTGACAAGACTTTGTATAAGTTTCTGTGGGTGCAGGGCGGTACGCTTACCGTCGAGGTAGACCACATCCCCATGAAGCTGGAAAAGGACGAGATTATTACGCTTACCCCGCTGCATCATCTGGATATCAAAGAGGTGGAAGGCGAGTATCTGGCTTTTGTGTTCAACAGTAACTTCTACTGCATCTACGGGCACGACGACGAGGTGTCCTGCAACGGATTCCTGTTCTACGGCTCGTCCCGGGTGATGCGGTTGAAGCTGTCGGAAGAGCAGTCGTCCAACCTGCGCGACATAGTCCGGATTTTCCGTCAGGAGTCCGCCGTTAATGATAATCTCCGGGAGGAGATGCTGCGGATTGTGCTGAAACGTTTCATCATCACGTGTACACGCATTGCCCGTACACGGTTCGGTGTGGGGCGGGAGAATGAACAGACGTTCGATGTTATCCGCCGGTTCTATGTGCTGGTAGACAGTAACTTCCGCGAGAAGAAGCAAGTACGGGACTATGCCGATATGCTTTGCCGTTCGCCTAAAACGCTGTCCAATCTGTTTGCGGCCTGCGGATTGCCTTCACCGCTTCGCGTCATCCACGAGCGGACAGAGGCGGAAGCCAAGCGGCTGTTGCTGTACACGCGCAAAAGCGCTAAGGAAATCGGCTCTATCCTGGGCTTTGAGGACGTGGCCGCCTTCAGCCGTTTCTTCAAGAAAATGACGGGCGGGAGCGTGTCGGACTACCGAAAACAGGCACAACGGGAAGAATTGCCAACTGTTACGGAATAATTGCCATTCCGCAACCGGCCGGAAACAGGGATATTTGCAAAAACATTTCACCGGAGCCGTAACGTCTCTTCAGTGAACCTAAAACAACAAAGATATGAAAACGAAATTGCAAAACCTGTTTCTTGCGGCGCTGACACTGGCCGCTTCTTCCCAAAAGCAGGGTGTTAACCTCATCCGTGTGGCTATTCTTGTGATATTTGTATGGATAGGCGGTTTGAAATTCTGGAACTACGAAGCCGAAGGAATCGTACCGTTCGTGGCAAACAGCCCGTTCATGAGTTTCTTCTACAACAAGCCTGCGCCGGAGTACAAGGAATACAAGCTGAAAGAGGGCGAGTTCAACGAAGCCAAGCACCGGTGGCACGCGGAGAACAATACCTACGGTTTCTCCCGCGGCCTCGGCATACTGATTATGACAATCGGTATCCTTACCTTCCTGGGGATATTCTCTCCCGGAATCGGACTGGCAGGAGCCGCGCTCGCCCTCATAATGACTGTCGGCACGCTTTCGTTCCTCGTCACCACCCCCGAGGTGTGGGTTCCCGATTTGGGAAGCGGAGAGCATGGCTTCCCCTTGCTGACCGGAGCCGGACGACTGGTCATTAAAGATACCGCCATCCTTGCCGGAGCCATCGTGGTGCTGGCGGACAGCGCGAAAAGAGTATTGAATCGATTAAAGAAATAAGAGTATGAAAAAGTATGATGCTATTATTATCGGCTTTGGAAAAGGCGGCAAGACACTCGCTGCCGAGCTGGCGAAACGGAACTTTACTGTTGCCATGATAGAACGTTCGGATAAGATGTACGGCGGTACGTGTATCAATATCGGATGTATTCCGACCAAGACGCTGGTACATTCGGCGGAGCTGGCGGATAAGAGCGCGTCCTGGGAACAGAAACAGGCGTACTACCGCCGTTCCGTGGCAAAGAAAGAGGAAGTGACCTCTTTCCTGCGTCAGAAGAACTACCGCAATCTGGCAGACCATCCCAATATAGCGGTATATACGGGTACGGGTTCTTTCATCGCCCCCGATGCGGTGGAGGTACGCATGGCGGAAGAAACGATCCGGCTTCAGGCGCCGCGGATATTTGTCAATACGGGAGCCGAAACCGTCATTCCGCCTATCGAGGGGATAAAGGACAATCCGAAGGTGTACACCAGCACTTCCATCATGGAACTGACGGAGCTGCCCAGGCGTCTCGTCATCGTGGGCGGCGGATATATCGGCTTAGAGTTCGCCTCAATGTACGCTTCTTTCGGTTCGCAGGTGACGGTGCTGGAAAGCTCTTCCGAACTGATAGCCCGCGAAGACCGTGACATTGCCGCCAGTGTGCAAGAGGTGCTGGAGAAGAAAGGCGTAACGTTCCGTCTGAATGCCCGTGTGCAGTCCGTGGACGGTACGGCGGTTGTCTGCCGGGATGCCGTGACGGGCGAGGTGCTGCGGCTGGATGCGGATGCTATTCTTCTGGCTACCGGACGCCGCCCCAATACCGCAGGATTGAACCTGTCTGCGGCTGGGGTGGAGGTGAACGAGCGGGGCGCTATCATCGTGAACGAGCATTTGCAGACCACCAATCCCAATATCCGCGCCATCGGCGATGTGAAAGGCGGTTTACAGTTCACCTACATCTCGCTGGACGATTATCGCATTCTCCGCGAGGATTTGTTTGGAGCGGGCGAGCGTAAGGTGTCCGACCGTGAGCCGGTGAGCTATTCGGTATTTATAGACCCGCCGCTTTCACGCATCGGCATGAACGAGGACGAAGCCCGCAAGAAAGGCTTGAACATCAAAGTAAACAAACTCCCCGTCGCCGCCATTCCCCGTGCCCGTACATTGGGCAATACGGACGGGCTGTTCAAGGTGGTGGTGGATGCCGATACCGATAAGATACTGGGCTGTACCCTGTTCGGAGCGGAGTCGGGCGAAGTCATCAATCTGGTGGCAATGGCCATGAAGACGGGGCAGGAATATACTTTCCTGCGCGATTTCATCTTCACGCATCCCAGCATGAGCGAGGCGTTGAACGATTTGATGAACTTGTAGACTCTTTTTCTTTGGCGATTTGTGCGGGGAGAGTTTGCGTATCTCCCCAAAATTGCCGAATATTGTGCTCTGAAATATAAAACCGAATAATCATGACCAGATTACCTCTCATGGGTATTGCATTCGCGTGTGCATTGTCTATGACTTCCTGCGGCGCGAAGTCCCGGCAAGCGTCCGGCGATTCCGGTTCCGCGGCTGTTGCGGTCTCCGTTACGGACACCGCTTCCGCAATTGTTCCCGTCTACGCCAAAGGCTATACGGTGAAATATCTGCCGGGAAATGTACGCTTGGTGGACATACGCGACCCTCAGAAAGAAGAGGGGAATACTTTCCGGTATGCCTTGGTTCCGAAGGGCGCTAAGCCTGCCGGTATCCCCGACGGCTATACCGTGATAGAAACTCCGGTGAAGCATGCCATCTGCATGACTTCCCTGCAACTGTCCAACTTCATCCGTTTGGATGCCTGCGACTACGTGGCGGGCATCACCAGTACCCGCCACCTGTTCAACAAGGAGATGAAAGAGCGTCTGAAATCGGGGAAGACATCCAAAATAGGGATTGAGGGGAACTTCGATAATGAGGTGATTATGAGCATAAACCCCGATGTCATCTTTATCTCTCCTTTCAAGCGGGGCGGATATGATGCCATGCGTGAGACAGGCATTCCGCTGGTTCCGCATTTGGGATATAAGGAGATGACTCCGCTGGGACAGGCGGAATGGATAAAGTTCATCGGCATGTTCATCGGCCGGGAAGCAGAGGCGAATGCCGGGTTTGCCGGGATAGAGAAACGGTATAACGAGCTGAAAGAGCTGGTGGCCGGTGTGAAAAGGCGTCCTGTGGTGTTCAGCGGTGAAATGCGTGGCGGCAACTGGTATGCGGTAGGCGGAAAGAGTTTCCTCGCCGAGCTGTTTCGTGATGCCGGGGCAGACTATTTCCTGAAAGACGACCCTCGTTCGGGGGGCGTGACACTGGATTTCGAGACGGTGTACAGTCAGGCGGAGAGCGCCGACTACTGGCGCATCGTCAACAGCTATGACGGAACATTCTCTTACGACGCCTTGAAGTCCTTAGACCCTCGCTATGCCGACTTTCGCGCTTTCCGTGAGCAAGGGGTAATCTACTGTAATATGCGTGAGAAACCCTTCTATGAGAGTATGCCCATGCAGCCCGAGGTAGTCTTGGAAGATTTGATTCATGCTTTTCATCCCGACCTGCTTCCCGATTACAAACCCACTTATTACGAGCGACTGAACCGATGAAAAGACCTGTGCTGCCGTTGATGCTCCTTATACTGGCATCCATCTTCCTGTTCTTTTTGCTGAACCTGTTGCTGGGCTCCGTCCATATCCCGTTTGGCAAGATATGGGAATTGCTGTGGGGGACGGGAGCGGCTTCCACCCCCGATATGATGAGCAATCAGGAAGTTATCTGGAGCAATATCCTTTGGAAAAGCCGTGTGCCGCAGGCTCTTACGGCGTTGGTGGCGGGAGCGGGGCTTTCGGTCAGCGGTTTGCAGATGCAGACGGTGTTCCGTAATCCGCTGGCAGGACCTTCGGTGCTGGGCATCAGTTCGGGAGCGAGCCTGGGAGTAGCCTGCGTGGTGCTGCTGTCCGGCGCTATGGGAGGTGTGGCGCTGAGCCGTCTGGGATATATGGGAGAGGTGGCGCTCTCCGTCGCCGCCATTATCGGGGCATTGTCCGTGATGGCGCTGATAGTCTACGTCTCCCAGAAGGTAAAGGGAAATGTGACGCTGCTGATTATCGGCGTGATGATAGGCTATGTGGCAAGCGCCATTATCGGCGTACTGAAATACTTCAGTGTGGAAGAGGATATCCGGGCATACGTCATCTGGGGGCTGGGCAGCTTTGCGCGCGTCTCCGGCGACCAGATGCTGCTGTTTGTCTGCATTATGGCGGTGTTGCTGCCCTTGTCGTTCCTGCTGATAAAGACCATGAACCTGTTGCTGCTGGGCGACGGCTATGCACGCAACTTGGGACTGAACATCAAGCGGGCGCGCCTGCTCGTCATATCCTGTTCCGGAGTGCTGGTGGCCATTGTCACCGCCTACTGCGGGCCTATTATGTTTATCGGACTGGCAGTGCCTCATTTGTGCCGCGCCATCTTCCATACGTCCGACCATCGCATCCTGATGCCCGCCACCTTGCTGGTAGGCGCCGCATTGGCGTTGGTGTGCAATCTGATTGCCCGTATGCCGGGATTCGAGGGGGCGTTGCCCGTCAATTCGGTAACTGCGCTGGTAGGCGCTCCGGTAGTTGCGTCCGTACTTTTCAGAAAGAGAAAAGGGGAGCTGAACGAATGAAAATGTCAGGTCTGTCAAAACGGGTGTATCAAGTATGTCAAACGGGCGTATCAAGTACGTCAAACGACCATATCAAGTATATCAAACTGTAATATCATATATATTGAAGAACGAGACTATACATATCGAGAATCTCTCTATCGGTTATCCCGGTAAGAGTGATGTGAAGGTAGTGGCGGACGGCATCTGCGCCGGCATCAACAGCGGTGAGCTGACCTGCCTGCTGGGTGCCAACGGAGTGGGTAAGTCCACATTGCTCCGTACCCTGTCCGCTTTCCAGCCCAAACTGGGTGGAGAGATACGTATCCAAGGAAAAGAGATTGAATCCTATACCGATAAGCAACTGTCGCGCGTTATCAGCGTAGTGCTGACGGAGAAATGCGACATCCGCAACATGTCCGTTACGGAGCTGATAGGACTGGGACGCAGCCCTTATACAGGCTTTTGGGGGACGCTTACCAAAGAGGACAGGCATATAGTGGAGCACTCCGTTTCCCTGGTCGGTATTTCTCACCTTGCGTATCGGATGGTGCATACGCTGAGCGACGGCGAGCGTCAGAAAGTCATGATAGCCAAAGCGCTTGCGCAGGAAACTCCTGTGATTTACCTGGACGAGCCTACCGCCTTTCTCGACTTTCCCAGCAAGGTGGAAATGATGCAACTGCTGCACCACCTCAGCCGGCAGACGGACAAGACCATTTTCCTCTCCACGCACGACCTCGAACTGGCTCTGCAAATAGCCGACAAAATCTGGCTCATGGACAAGGCGAACGGTGTCACCATCGGTACTCCCGAAGACCTGTCGCTGAACGGCAGCCTTAGCAGCTTTTTCGCCCGCAAGGGCATCGTGTTCGACTTGGAAACCGGATTGTTCCGTGTAGACAATGAATATACCTCTCAGATACGTCTGTCGGGTCATGGGCAGAGATACGCCATGGTGCGCAAAGCCTTGCAGCGCAACGGCGTCCTCGCCAACCGCAACGTAGAGTCGGACACCTGTATCGAGACAGGCGATTTGAAGGGAGACGGCACTTTTGTCCTGCATCGTCCCGGTGAAGAACCGGTGCGCCTTACCAGTATCGAGGATTTATTGGCGAAGCTCCATGAGCGCTCGCTTTGTAAATAGCAGTCATCCGGCCGTTATCGGAATTTATATCCTACGGTAAAGAATGAAGCGAAGTTTCGGGGCAGGTAGTTATGGAACTCTTCCGTATCTATTACCTGCCTCAGTTGCTGATTGACCTTTACCAGCCCCACCTGTGCCTCTGCACCGATGACGAGCCTGCGGTATTCCAAAGCGATTCCCACGACGATACCGCCGTCCAACCGCCTGTTTCCGGCATTCTTCTCCAGGACGCAACCAAACGTATCCATCTTGAACCGCCGGTTTCCGTCGGCGGAGCTGCCGCTGTAATAATACGGGATGCTGCCGGATGTCTTTCCGCCCACACCGCAGGCGATGTACGGGCCGACATTCAGCGAGGCGTGGTAATCCTTTCCCAACGGCAGCCTTGCGGCCACCCTGACGGGTATCTGCAAGTACAGCTCGTTCATCCCGGCGTTCCGCACGTAATCCATATCATCCCTGCCGCCTATGGATACAAATTCCAAAGCGGATCGCAGCGCCCAGGTCTTATTCAACGCGTATTCCGCGCCTATCCCCGCTTTGCAGGCTATTTGCGTATCACTGCCGGAGTGCTTTCCGTAAAGGCGGGAAGTTCCGATTCCCGCCTCTGCATAAAAGGAGATAGGTAACTGCGCCCGGACGGCCGATGTGGCGACCGCCATGCACATTATCATCAATGCCTTTTTCATACATATATCTTTCCGTCTTCGCCGATTAATAAAATCGTGAGCTCTCCGTCGGGCAACAGGGGAGCGCAGCACTGTCCGCAAAGCTCTATCAATAGCTTGGCGAATGTTTCCAGCTTTTCCGCGGGAATGATGTCCCATAACTCCCGCGCCAGATTCATCTTCCGGATAGCGGCCGATACGTCTTCGCCGCATTCCGCCCGGCGGGCTATGTCCTGAATGAAGTCCTTGTTCATCACAACCTTCTTGCTATGGGTATCGAGGTGGCCTTCCGCCAGTTTCACGGCTTTGCCTATCATTACTCCCAGCGTGACGCGGGGCAGTTTCAGCTCGTCGGCTATCTTCAGCGTCTCGCCGATGAAGTTTCCGTAATGTACAAAGGCCTGTACCGGCAACCCGGGATAGTAGGCCTTGATGTACCGTTCGCTCTTTGCCCCGGAACTGATAACCACACGCGGGCTGTCCGTGGCGCGCGCCACTTCCATCGACTTGCGGATAGAGCTTACGAACGCCTCGCTGGAGAACGGCTTCACGATACCCGACGTACCGATGATGGATAGTCCCCCCTCTATGCCCAGACGGGGATTGAAGGTACGCTTGGCTATTTCCTCGCCGCCGGGTACGGAGATGGTCACAACGATGGGATTGCTCATTTTAGGCACGCCGACATAGCTGAGGTACATCCTTACATTCTCCTCTATCATCTTGCGTGGCGTGGGATTAATGGCGGGCGCTCCCAATTCCAGTCCTAATCCCGGCATGGTGACGATACCTATCCCTTCTCCGCCGGCGATGATGATGTTATAATCGTCTTGCTGCTTTCCACTGTTCACCTCGTCCATATTGAACGGCAGGGCGATATTCACCTTAATCTGCATTCCGTTGGTAATGTCGGGGTCGTCTCCCGCGTCTTTTATGACGCAGGCTTCCGATTCCACCATCCAGTTGTCGTTGACGGAACTGGAACGGGGACGTTGCTTCTGAGGCTCTACGGGAACTCCTATCATCTCTCCATTGGGCAGGGTTACTATAAACTCCGGGGGACGGGGAGTTCCGTCGAGGTTGAATATATCCCATATGGCTGCTGCGGCCGCTGCGGCCGCGCATGTTCCCGTGGTGAACCCGCTGCGCAGGTCATAGAATCCGGGATGGTACAGCTCTACCATTCTTCGCAGACCGTGTCGCCCGTTTACGGGCAGGAGATTGGGTTGGAGCGGCGGACGCTTTATGATGAAGATGCGGATGCCCAGTTCCTGGGCTGCTTCCACCTTCTCGGAAAACCCGCCGGAAGCGCCGCTTTCTTTGATTACGATAGCATCGGGACGTATCTGCCGTATCAGCAGGCGTTCGTCTTCTCCGGCATGGTAGTAACGCAAATATTCTTCGGGGAATGCCTCGCTTCTCGCCAATTCGCGTGAACTCTCACGGTCGAGGATACGGAAATAGCAGCGGCAGCTTTCCTGCCAGAGCGCTTTCAGTTTGCCTATACTCTTTACTCCTGTCAGCGCCAGTAGTATGTAGACCTCTTCCTTCTTTATCTTTTGGACGGCGTCTTCAAAACTGTCGCACCATACGATACCGTCATGCTTCTCTATGCGGGGGTAAATGCGGTCGTAGAGGATGGCCGGAATCTGAAGCTTGTCGGATACGTCGTTGACGTTCCTGTGCAGTTCCTCGGCAAAAGGATGCGCGGCATCTATCAACAGTGAAATGTTCTCTTTACGGCAGAAAGATTCCATAGCGTCTTTATCCATGCCACCTTGCAGGCGGATGCCGTTATGCAGAGGAATGTCTTGTTCGTAACCCTTGGTTGAATAATAGAAGGGCTTTCCAGCTTCCTCAAGTGTTTGGACGGCTATGCGTCCTTCGGTTGTACCGCCTAATACTAATATCATTTTTTTATTTTCTAAATAAGTGTTTGAATTCGTGTGCATACAGTCGCGACAGTCCTTCGCGATTGCCGATAGCCTCGCCTACGACAATCATGGTTGTCAGGGTCAGGTTATTCTCTTTTACTATCCGTGCAAGGTCTTTCAGCTCTCCCCGGAAGATGCGTTCGTCCGGCCAGGTGAGGTGATAGCATACGGCTACGGGGGTTGTTTCCGGGTACTCTTGCAGAAGTTCCGCCTGTACCTGTTCTGCGATGCCTGCGCTGAGGAAGATGCACATGGTGCTTTGCGAGCGTGCCATGAGGTGCAGTTTCTCCCGTTCGGGCATAGGAGTCCGTCCTTCGCCGCGGGTCAGTATGATGCTCTGTACTTTCTCCGGAATGGTGAACTGCGACTTCAGAGCCGCCGCCGCTGCCTGGAAAGAAGATATGCCCGGCGTGATGTGATAGCTCATGCCGTATCGGTCGAAGTAGTTCATCTGTTCCTGTATCGCTCCGTAGATGCAGGGGTCGCCCGTATGCAGGCGCACGATGAACTTTCCTTTGTCGTAGAACTCTTTCATCAGCGCGAACTGTTCTTCCAAATCCATGGAAGCGGAGCTGCGCACCGTTGCGCCCGGTTTGGCGCAAAGCGTCAGCTCACGGGGCACGAGGCTGCCTGCATAGAGGATGAGGTCGGCCTTTTCCAGCATCTCCCGTCCCCGTACGGAGATAAGGTCGGGGTCACCGGGGCCTGCGCCTACAATCTCGATGTGTCCCCGGCGCAAGGCGCGGATATTTATAGCGGCGGCTACCGTATAGTTCCCGCCTTTACGTTTCGGCATTATCAGCTCACTGTTGCCGGAAGACAGCAACGCTGCCGCCTCGCTCACGCTGGGCGTACCCATGTGCTTCATCACGGTTTTGCTGGGGTGCGGCACGTCTGTCGCCGCCAGCTCTTCGGCCGTATAGAAACAGACGTCGTATTCCTTTTGGAGCGACTTCACCACCGGCTCGTCACGCTTGGCGTCAATCGTAGCGATGGATGCGATGGCCTGCCGGGGAATGCCGTATTCTTTCAGCCTGTCCAGAATCTCTTCCGTCACTTCCTTCACAGGCCCGGCCTGGCGGGCAAGTCCGATGCCGACGTGCACCATTCGCGGCACATAGCAGATAGACGGCGTCCCCTCTATGTAATGTACCTGCGGCGAGACGCACAGCACCAGTTGGAAGCGGGATACCTCGATGTCTTTCAGACGATAGAACACCTCTACATGAGGGGGAAGATGCGCTTCCAGCCAGTCGGTACCCTTGTCGCGGACTTCCAGCAGCAGTGCGGTGGGCTTTCCGCTTACGAAGAGGCGGATAGGCTCGTTCATGCACGCCTTCATCTTCTCCTCGCGAGTTTGGGCGAGCTCCGCCAGCCGCAGGGCGGAAGCATCCACATTGAGTATCGGGAACCAGCCGAAACGTCCGGGCAGTTTGTCCAACGCCCACAGTCCGGTAAGGTCGCTTTGAGTGGTTATCACGGGCTCGGCTCCCAATGCGCCGGCTATCGCTGCGGTCAGTTCGTTGGCTCCGCCGATATGTCCGGACAGGACGGAGATGGCGTATCTGCCCGTACTGTCCACGCAGATTACGGCGGGGTCGGTGTACTTGTTCTTCACGCAGGGGGCGATGGAGCGTACGCAGATGCCCATGGCTCCGATAAAGATAAATGTGTCGTAACGGTTGAAGTTCTCGGCAGTGAAGCTGCCGGTCGATTCGATGTGCGTACATCCGTCTTCATGGCGCGGGGTGAAAATCTCCGCTTCGGGAAACTCCTTGAGCAACAGCCGCGCAGAAGCCAGTCCCGCTTCCGAGACGAGCATGATGGCCGTCTTCATGCGGGGAGCGTCCGCTTTCATAACAGGTATGTCTGTTTTCATAATGGATATATCTTGTCTTATTGTTTTATGAAAGCGTCGCTTTCATAATTTCGATGGGGTTATAATCATTCAGCGCGATGCGGACGGACGGATGCGGTATCAGGCCGGCGGCTTCGGCTCCTTTCGTGAACGCGTTTTTACTGTCTGCCGATACGGAGTTGAAGACGATACATCCGCCGGGCTGTAAGTTTTCCTTTATCTTCGCCAGCATTTCCGGCAGACGTCCGCCGTGTCCGCCTATAAAGACGGCGTCGGGGCGGGGGAGAGCATCGGTCGCCGTTTGCAGGAAATCGCCTGTGATTGCCGTGATGCCCGGCGTACCGAAGCGGCGGCTGTTGATATTCATCAGTTCTTCGCCCTCGGCGCGTACCTCGAAGGAAACGACCGTGAGGTGGGGAAATTGCAGCCGGGCTTCGATGGATACCGACCCGGTGCAGAAACCGACATCCCAGAATACGCGACGCCGGTTCAGCTCCAGCGCCTGTAAGGTAAGCAGGCGGACGGGCGCTTTGGTTATCATGCGGGCGCGTCCGTTCAAGTGCGCGAACCGTTCGTCGGGAATGCCGAAAGGACGGGCTTCTAAGGAAGCGGTGGCGCAAAGCAACAGGTTGTTGGGATGCTCGAAACCGCCTTGCGCCGCTTCCCGCAGCGTCATGTGGCGGATACGTTCTTTTTCGGGGTTGCCGAGATGCTCGCCTACATACATGGTGTAACGGTCATACCCGTATTCCAGCATGCGGGACGCGATAGCGGCGGGCGTATGTTCCCGGTCGGTAAGGATACCTATCTTGGGAGCGCGCTCTATCAGGGCACGGTCGAACTCATGCCAGGGACGTCCCGTCAGCGAAACGGTGCGCATATCGTCATAAGGCATTACGAGGCGGTGCGCCAATGTCTGGAGAGAGTTGAAAGAGGGGTAGAGCTTAATTTCGGCATCCGGCAATTTCCGTTTCACCGTATTGGCAAAGCCGAAAAACAGCGGGTCGCCCGAAGCGAAGACCACGATTTGCCTGTGGCCGGCATCCGTTTGTCCGCATCCGTCACCGCCGAACACTCTCTCATATCGCGCGAATACATTCTCCAACGGTACGGTAATGGAAATCCATTCCGCATCATCCGGTAGCAAGTTCCCGACAATCTCTTTATGCCGTACTCCCCCCGAAAAGACCTTCCCGCGCCGTATGTGTTCCAATACTTCCGGCGGAAAGAAAGGCGTCCGGTTATCGTCCGTTCCTATAATGATAAATTTCCGTTGCATAACCAATCGCTCACCACTAATCGTTAATCCTTAACCGTTGTTTCACACGTCCCGTCCCGGTCGCAGCTGCTCCGCGTCATTGTAGCACAAAATGGCGTTTACCAATGTCGCGGCAAGGTTGCTTCCGCCTTTGCGCCCTTCCACGATTATCTTCGGGATGGCGGTGAAAGGCTTTATCATGTGCTTGGACTCCTGTACGTGCACAAAGCCCACCGGAGCGGCGATAATCCCTGCCGGATGCGCTTTCCCTTTGCGTATAAGGTCGCAGAGTTCCATTAAGGCTGTCGGAGCGTTGCCGAATACAAAGAGGGCGTCGGGATGGTCTTCGACGGCAAGGCGTGTGCCGGCCTGTGTGCGGGTGATTCCTTTCTCCGTTGCCATCGCTGCGGTGCGAGGGTCTCCGAGGTAGCATTTCACCTCTACGCCCAAACGCTCCAAAGCCCCTTTGCGAATACCGCTGGCGGCCATTGTCACATCTGTGACGATAGTCCGTATACGCTTTCCGGTGATGCCTTGATATAATGTTTCCACTGCTTTGTCGTCTGTGCGCAGCAGCTTTTCCATTTCAAAGTCCGCGGTGGTATGGATGGCGTGCAGCAACGCCCATTTATGGTCGAGGGGGATGTTTCCGTTCTTGAGCTCTTTCTCGATGGTGCGGAAACTCCGTATCATAATATCCTGTCCTTTGTTGGTCGGGAGTTGCCGAGGGTGGGTTTCCGCTTCTTCCCGGTAATATCCCCGCGGAGTAATCATCGCTCCGTTCCATTCGTACGACTGCGAATTGCCTATCAGTACAACGGTAAACATATCCGTCTCTTCGGGGTCGAACGCTTCCAGCGTCGTTATGTGCACTTCCTGTTCGGGACGTCCCGCCTGGCGCACATATCCTACGGGCGTCTGCGGTGAGCGCCCTTCCTGCAGGAACAGCTCTTTCAGCCGGTAAAGTTGCCAGTAGCGGCCATCGCTTTTGGGATTGTAGACGGCTGTCACGAAATCGGCTGCGGCAGCGGCAATGATGCGTTTCTCGATGCGTTCCCACGGTGTCATCAGGTCTGAGAGGGAGATAACGCAGAAGTCATGTCCCACAGGAGCTCCCAGCAGGGAAGCCGCTTTCTGAAACGCGCTGATACCCGGCAGGGAAACAATCTCTACGTCGCTGTTCCGTTCCCGCTTCATCTCATGCACAAGGGGCGTCATACCGTAAATCCCGGCATCGCCCGAACTGATGACGCACACCGTTTTTCCCTGTTCCGCCAGTTCAAAAGCCTGTTCGGCGCGGACGCGTTCCCGCTTCATCCCCGTATCGATACATTCCGTACCGGGACGTAAGTGTGGAGTGACAAAACGGAAGTAGTATTTATATCCCACTACTGCATCGGCTTCCTGCAAAGCGGTAATTACGGCGGGTGTTATGTCTTGCTCATTGCCCGGACCGATGCCGGCAACGATTATTTTGGATTGTTTCATTTGCTATCTGGCTTATCGCTTCTGTCTTGCAGAGCATGGTAAGCGTTGCGCTTACAGTCTACAAAGATACATTCTATTTATCACATTAAGGCATGAAAATGCAACTTTCTCACTCGTTTTTTTCTCCTGCCGCATAGGCCGCTTTCTTTTCCATGATGCCCTGCATGCGGTGCTTCAGCCCGAAACGGATATGGTCTGCGAATATCTCCTGTATCTCAGGTATTTGCCCCAAACCTTCCATACGCACATGAACGGTATAGCCTTCTTTCTCAAGCATCTCCCGCCATTCTCCGGCAATATCGTTCTTGGCGTGGTCGCCGGCTACAAACATAAAAGGGACGAGCGTCACGCTCTTTGCCTGGGCCGCTTTCAGTTGCGCCAGCATGGTTTCAAAGGTGGGATAGCCTTCGATGGTCCCCACATGGAAGTTGCCGAATCCGGCCGCTTTCAGCATATAGTCCATTTGACTGTACGCAGCGGTACCGGGCGTATAAGTGCCGTGTCCCACCAATACGAAGTGCTCTTGGGACTTTTTCTTGGCGCCCTGCCGTACCGAAGCATCGAGGCGTCGTCCCAGAATACCGGCTACTTTTTCCGCGTCTTCCACCGAATAGAGCAGGGGAGTGCCTACGCGTATCTCCTTGAAGAAAGGCAGCACGCTTTCCACATCACGGCGGAGCGACTCCATTTCCACGCCGTCGATGATATTGGTGCTTTGCACGATAATGTGCGTATAGCCCTCTCCACGCAGTTGGAGCAGCGCGTCCAGCGGGGTGGCTTTGTCGACGCCGCGCGCCTTGAGGCGGCGTATGATGATGCGCGAAGTGTAGGCTTCGCGAAATTCCAGGTTGGGAAAAGCCTTGCGCGCCTGGGCATTGACGGCGTCAATCGTCTGCGCGCGCGTATCGTCGTGCGTCGTGCCGAAGTGCACCATAAGCAACGCGGCCTTTTCGCCGGGTTTCATACTTGCGAGCATATCGCTCGACACGAAGTTTCCCCCTTCGTGCGCGGCGCAGAAGAGAGAAACGGCAAGGAGCAGGGAGAGAAGAGAGGTTTTCATAAACGAAAGTGATTGCTGTTTTATAAAAATGGTTACTGTTTTATTTCTTGAATCGTACCGACAGGCTCACATACACCGAGCGTCCCGGGTTGAGCGTGGAGAAGTTGTTGTTCCAGGGGCGGTCGTCTGTCTTGTCGAAGATGTTTTCGATGCCTATGCCCGGTTCCAGAATCACGGATTGCAGGTTGAAGGTATGGCGGGTGTTCAAATCCCATTGCTGGAATTTGGGAGCGTAACCGTACGTTTGCGAGTAGCGTTCGCCTTGCAGGTGTCCGTGCACGTTTACGTTCAGGCGGTAGAAGCTCCAGGCGTGTTCCCACTGGCCGTTGATGTTCCCCATGTGCCTGACGCTTTTGTCTATGGGCGACACTTCGTAGCTGCCGTCGGCTTGCAACTGCTTGGCTTCGGTGTCCATGTACGTGTATCCGCCGCCTGCCCTGAAGCCCGCGCCCAGGTTCAGGCTGGCGTTCAGGCTGATGCCTTTGGTCTTGGCTTTGTCCACGTTGTCGCGCTGGCGTATCTCGTCGAAGGTGGCGTGCTTGTCGTCCAGTCCCATGTCGTGTATTTCCTGGTCGGAGAGGGTGCGGTAGTTTATCATGTCGCGGATGTCGTTGATGAACCCGGTGACGGACACGGAGAGCCGGCGGTAGTTGTACTCCGCATTCAGCGAGTAGAAGTTGTTCTTTTCCGGTTTCAAACCGACGTTGCCCGTGGTGTAGCGGTTGCTGGTCTTGGACTCGTCGGTGGCGTAGAGTTGCGACAGGGTAGGCGTACGGAAGCCTGCCGCATAGGCGGCGCGCAGGTTCAGTCCGCCGAGCTTGTACATCAGCGATACGTTGGGAGTGGCATAATTCTTGAAGTTCTCGTTGTAGATGTAGCGTATGCCCAGTACGGCTTGCAGGTTCAGGGGCAGTTTTATTTCATCCTGCGCATAGAAAGCGAGGGTGTACATGTGGCGGGAGTCGATGTTGTCCGATTCGCTCTCAAGCCCCTCGTTTACGTATTCCACTCCGGCGGACAGCTTGTTGCGGCTGCCCAGGCGGAAGATACCTTTGATGTTTCCGTTGTAGTAGCGCACTTGCTTGCGGGTTACTTGGTCGCCCGGCAGATAGCTGCCCGATTTCTTGAAGTACATATAGTCTGACGAGAAATTGTCCGAGTAGAATTCCGCGTCGATGTAGGCCGAACGGTTTATCATGTACTTCATGCCGGCGCCATAGGTATAGGTCTCGTGTCTCAGGTTGTAGGTATAGGCGTCTTTCTGCACGAACTGGCCTTTGCTTTTGGCATAGTAGGTGGCATCCTGCGGACGGCGGGTTTTGTTATCATAATAAGTACCGCGCGCGTAGAACGACAGTTTATCTGTGGCATTGAACACGAAACGCTGGTTTACGGTGTTGGAGTAGAAACCTACGGAAGTAGGACGTCCGGTTTCGTAGCCGTTCTCGTCGATGTTGTTGTTCTGCCAGCTTCCTGCCTGACGGCGCTGGTAGGAAGTGTAAGAGGAGAACTTGCCCGCATTGACATCGGCATTGACGCTTTCCGTCAGGCGTCCTTCGCCGGAGTAGTGGGTGTAGCTGGATACGTTTACGGTGTTCCGGGCATCGTCCGTGATGATGTTGATAACGCCGCCTATGGCATCGCTTCCGTACAGGGCGGATGCTGCGCCGTTCAGTATCTCGATGCGCTTGATGTTGGCCACGTTGATGCGCGTGTAGCGGTCTTCGCCTGCCAGACGCTTGCCGTTTTCCAGTATCAGTATGTAGTCCTCGTTGATGCCGTTCAGGCTCATGGTAGTGCCCATGCCGTTGGTGTAGGAAGATATGTTGGGCGTCAGTTTCACCAGCGCTTCTTCCAGCGTGGATACGTTGGCGCCGCCTATTTCTTTGGCCGTGATTACGGAGACGGGAACGGGGCTGTCCGTCATGCGGCGGTGCGTACCGGTTCCGGTCACTACCACCTGGCTGAGGTTGCTGTAACTCTCTTCCAGCTTTACGAGGATGTCGGTCTCCTGTCCGTCCGTAGTGTATTTCCCGGGGGTGAAGCCGATGTAGGAGAAGCGCAGCGTGTGCTGTCCGCCGGTCAGGTTGTCGATGGTAAATTCTCCTCTTCCGTTGGTGGTGCATCCCGTCAGACTGTTGTCTACGCGGATATTTACCCCTACGAGGGGCTCGTTGGTGCCGGCACTCACCACTTTTCCGCTCAATGCGGTCTGGGCATGGAGCAGGGGTGTCAGGCAGCACAGCATGGCTGCCAATAAACATTTGGTTCTCATTTATTGAAAAATGTAAGATTAATACTTGTCTTCCTGACCCCGGGAAGGCGTTGACTGTGTAATCGCCAAGGCAGGTTTCCTGACTCAGCCCTGCGGAAAACCACACCTTCCCGTCCCCCGGACTGCGATGCGCCCGAACCGGCGCTTGCTATCGGCAGCCGTCTGTAAGACAGTGGCATCGTTTTGAAGAATGTTTTCCGTATGCTCCGTTGCCGCGGTAAGCGGACGGGGCAAAGTGGCTTTACAGTAGCGGGCACTGTTCCGGCTTCGCACCGGATTCCCTTTTATACAACTCGTTGGAACAACGGGTGTATCACCTAAGCGGTGACAAAGATAGGGGTTTATTTTTAATTGATGAAGGAAAGGGCGGGATAATGCAATCGGTCTTACGGGATGATTCGCTTTGTCTTGCGGGATGAATGTTTTCATCTCGTGAGACGGTTGGTTTGGTCTCATGGGATGAATATTTTTAGCTTGTAAGACGGATGAGAAAGGGGGGCTGTCGGTTATTTTTACTTGATGGGCTCTTGGTGGAAGGTTCATTTTGGGGGTCACTTCCTTATTGACCCTATTTTACCGCCTATTTAATGCTTATTTTTCTGGTTTACAATTTGTTACGCAAAATGAAATACCTGATTAATATGAATAGTTATTGTAAATAAGAATCCTGTTTTGTTAAATAAAAAGGAAAGGGGTTACTTGGTTTATATGCCCATTGGGAACAGATGATTTTGCGGGCTTACGGATAACCGGTAAATAAGAGGTGTTGCAAATGAAAGAGAGATGTGCTTATCTTATTTGTGGAAAAATGTTGTCATTTAGCGTTTTGATAATTTGCTTTATGCCGGCCAAAAAGGGTCAATAAGGAAGTGACCCCAAAAATGAACCTGAAGATGTTTGAGTATCCTTTAGTTGTTTGATTTAATGGTTTGATTATTAATACAATAAGCGGGTATCTCTCCCGAAATGAGAAATACCCGCTTTTTCTCTCTGCCTCTGCCTTTTTTCTCCTTTTCTTCCTTATTGAATTAAGAAAATATTTGTCGTTTTCCGGCAGTGGGACAAAGATGTTCTTTCTTAGCCGGACATCTGTCGGTAAAAGGAAGAACGTTATGCTTCCGGTTGATATCCTTCACCGTTTTCCCAAGCGTCGGCATCCCATTGCTCTTTCAGGTGGTTCACCCAGATTGCACGGATTTCGGGATAGCTGCCCAAAGCTTTGATACCGCAACCGTCTTTGATACCGTGGTCGGCATCAGCCTGGCCTACGGGGTGGGCTTCAAACGCTCTGTCTACCTTGAAACCTGCTTTTTCCAGACGTTCGCGCCAACTGTATTCGTTGGTGTTGAGTTCCACTTCGTCCGAGCCTTTGTTTTCGGCTATCGCTTCGATACCCCAAAGGTCGTTGTGGGCGTGGTCGCCGGCGATGGACATGAAAGGAGCGAGGTAAACGGTTACGTCTGCGGGTTGCAGGTTATTGTCTTTGCAATACTTCATCACTTGTGAGTAGATGCAGCCGGGATAGCTGCTTATCATTTGGTCGGGAGAAGCTACCGGTATGCGGTCTGCGGCTTTCTCTTCCTCTTCTTTCGGCCAGAAAAGCATTTCGCCGTAGTCTACGGTACCTACGAAGATATTCTTGTTCGCGGCGAGGGCTTGCAAGGCGGTTTGGGTTTCGGAGTACTTGATGTTGGCATTGTAGTTCACATCGGGGTTACCGTGTCCCATCAGGAGAACGATGTTCTTCTTGTCGGCCAGTTTGTCCTTGTAATGAGTGTAAAGAACCCGTGCCACTTCTTCCGTATCGTCATCGGTAGAGAGCAGGTTGGCGCCTTTCAATACGTCGATGTGCGGGTACCAGTCAATCATAAAGTTTTTCTTGATATCGGTATTCATCAGCGAGAGGTATTCCTCACCGGGGATAACGTGAAGCGACTGTACGGCTACGCGTGCATATCCCGCATCGCCGATAGCTTTCAGCCATTGGTCCAGTTTGTAGCGCGCCTCGCCGGTAGAAGCCTCTGCACGGCCGATACAGGTACGTGAGGTGAACGACATGTAGATGTCTGTTTGAGGGAACTGCTTCTGGAAATCGGCGATGATGTCGTTGTATACATCCAACGACTCGTTATAAGTGCTTCCGAACGTACAGAGCAGGATAGCGGTATCATGCTTCTTGGTTTCGGCTACTACCCTGGTTGCGGGATTTACGGTACTTTCCGCATCGTCGTCGTCACTGCAGGAAGTGAATCCCGCGCAAGTTGCGGCCGCTACGAGAGCCGCCATCAGATAAAACTTGAAACTTTTCATACTTTGTTTGTAAATTGATTAATAAAAAAGATATTTTGTTATTGGGAATTCAGGAGTTAATGAAGCGGACTTCCTTACTTATTCTTGAACTTTATGAGCGCCGATGCGTAGAAATTCCTTCCCGGCGTGCTGGTAGCCCGGTTGCGTCCGAAAGGAGTGCGGTCTACGTAGTCGAAGAGGTTGTCCACGCCTATGTTCATCGTCAGCGTCCAGAACCGCATTTTCATCAGGGTATGGGCGGTGTTGACGCGCCATGTCTGGAAGCCGTCGGCGTTGTTGTCGTTGACGTAGTGGCGGGTTGACTGGTATCGGCCGTACACTCCCAAGCCGAGGCGGTAACGGTTCCACGTGTGCTGCCAGGTGGCGTTGAGCGTGGCGTTATGGTTGGATGTGGCGTCGATGTAGAGATACTTCATGTAGTTGTCGCCCTTATCGGCGGCATACTGCGCTTTCGGATCGGCATAGCTGTACCCGCCGCCCAGCATGATGTCTTTTACGGGGCGGTAGTTGAAGGTGAAGTCCATTCCGTAGATGCGGGCTTTCGTGAGGTTGGTGTATCTCTTGCTTTTCTCTATCTCGAGGAGTTTCTCTTCGGGGGTGACTTTTATCTCTACCAGCTCTATCATGTTGCGGATGAAGTTGGCGTAACCTGTCAGGCTCGCCTGGAACTTGCTCCCCACGTATTCCACGCTGACGGAAGCGTATTGTGAGGTTTGCGCCTTGAGGCCGGTATTGCCATGATAGGCGGTGAGAGAGCCGCCGCCGATGCTGCCTGTGTATTCGTAGTAGAGCTCTTTGATGGTAGGCGCTTTGAAGCCCATGGCGTAGGAAGCGCGCAGGTTGAAGTCGCCGGCCTTGTAGAGCGCGGATACTTTGGGGCTGAGGTTCAGTCCGGTTTCCTTGTGCTGCGTGCCGCGCACGCCGGCGGTCAGTATAAAGCTGTCCGTGGCAGTCCATTCTTCCTGCGCGTAGGCGGCGAGCGTATAGACGGAAGCGAGGTCGCCCGCTATGTGGTGGGGCGATTCCAGGCGGTTGTACTGGTACTCTATACCGGTATTGAGGATGTGCCGGTCGCCGAAGTAGAAGATGCCTTTCACCTGCGCCAGCACTTGTTGCTGTATGCTCTGCTTGATGCGCTGGCCGGGGTAGTAGGTGATGCGGTCGCCGTCTTTGAAGTAGTCGGTGATGTCTTTCAGCTTATAGTCGTAGAAGTAACCGTAGCGGCCGTATGAGAGGTCGGCGGTGAGGTAGTTGCGCCCGTTCAGCTTGTACCTGCTTCCGGCGGCAAAGGTGTAGTTGCGGTAGTAGAAGTCGTTGGGCAGGTACTTCCACGGGCCGTGCGTACGCATCACCCAGCGTTCGTAGTACGTTCCTTCGGCGGTGAGGTTCAGTCTCTTGTTTACCTGCCACTCCAGATTCTCGGAGAGGGTGTAGTTGCTGGAACGGTTGACGGTAAGCATGGTAGAGCCGGACTTCAGTTGGTTCTGGTCCCATTGCATGTCCGTATTGCGCCAGCCGTCGGTATGGCGGAAGTTGATGCCGGTCACCGATTTCAGTTTGCCGTAGCTGAAGCCGAAACTGGTGCTCTGCCGTACGTCGCCATGCTCGCCCACACGGGTGGTATTGGTGAGTTCCATCTTCTCCCTGCTCTGCTTGGTGATGATATTGATGACTCCGGCGATGGCATCGCTGCCGTAGAGCGAAGAGGCGGCGCCTTTCACAATCTCGATGCGCTCTATGTTGGCGGGATTCAGTTGGTTGAGGTCGTTCTGTCCGCCGATGTCCCCGTTCATGCGTTTGCCGTTTATCATGATGAGGATATAGTCGTTGTTCAGTCCGTTGAGCTGGATGTGGCTGCCCATATCGCCGTCATGGAAGGTGAGGGAAGGGCTGAGACCGCTGAGAAGGTCGTCGATGCTGCGCGCCTGGTATTGCTCCAATGCTTTTCCTGTGAGCACTTCTGTCTGCACGGGGGCGTCTTTCAGGTAGTGTTCGGTTCCCGTACCTGTTACCACTACTTCGTTGAGCAGTAACGAGAGTTCTTTCTCATCTTTGTTTTTAAGGATACTTTGCGCCGTGGCTGATTGCATCACACCGCACAGCAGTACCGCTTCAAGCCAATACTTGTGCTTCATCGTCTACCGATTTTTACGTTGAATAAAACAAAACGGCACGTCGCTTCTGTGTGCGAAAAGGATAATGGCCCGAAAGAGTAAAATAGGAATCCTATCGTATCAGTATGGGGGACATCGCTTCTAATCCTGGAAGCTCAGTGCTCAAGTTACGGAAACAGGTAGGTATTCTGGCTCTCCTCTGCTTGTATTGCCTTCCCATCGCATTGCTGCGACAGTGGCTTTTGCGGATACAAGCGTCTTTTACTGAGGATTACAGCTGCAGGTACAGCTCCGGTTTTGCACCGGATTCCCTTACATCGGCAGGCGGATATGCCTTCCCGATTGCCAATTCCGGGAGCAAAGATAAAGACTTTTATACATTATTTTGTCTTTTATTCCTAATTATTTTAGTTTTTCTTTATCTTTGCCCCCCGAATCGGTTCCGGACGGACGTATCTGCCGTTCGGATTAAAAGGGAACCGGGTGTAAATCCCGGACAGTCCCGCTGCTGTGAAGCTCCGTCAAACGAAGTCTTGATAAGAACCTTTGCCACTGATATGCGTTTATATATCGGGAAGGCATCAAGATAAGGAGTCAGTCAGAAGACCTGCCATTCATTAAAGTCTGTCTTTTCTCGTGGGATAGGAAAGCAGTACGAAGCCCAAGTTAACGTTTAACTATAAAAAAAGAGATGCCTATGCAAAAGGTATGTCCGCGTTGTGGTGCAACATTCGAGTGCATGCACAATGATATATTACAGTGCCATTGCGCGTCCGTCCGGCTGAGCCCGGAGCAACACGCTTATTTGAAAGAAACCTATCCGGATTGCTTGTGTCATGCTTGTCTGACGCAATTGGCGGCCGGAAATATTCCTTATATAAATAAATCAAGAGAAAATGATAAAGAAAGTATTGATAGCGAACAGAGGTGAGATTGCCCTGCGCGTGATGCGCTCCTGCAAGGAAATGGGAATACTGACCGTGGCTATATTTTCCGAAGCCGACCGTACTTCGCATCATGTAGCGTACGCCGACGAAGCCTATCCGATAGGAGCGGCCGCGGCCAAAGAGAGTTATCTGAACATAGAGAAAGTAATCGGAGTGGCGAAGCATTGCGGTGCGGATGCCATTCATCCGGGCTACGGCTTCTTGTCGGAGAATTCGGAGTTTGCCCGCCGTTGCAAGGAAGAAGGCATTATCTTCATCGGCCCTTCGGCGGAAACCATGGAAGCCATGGGCGACAAGATAGCCGCCCGCAAGCGGATGATTGCGGCCGGCGTACCCGTAGTGCCGGGTACGGAACAGCCTTTGCAAAGCGCCGAAGAGGCCGTACGCATCTGTAACGAAATCGGTTATCCGGTGATGCTGAAAGCGTCTATGGGCGGTGGCGGCAAAGGCATGCGCCTTATTCACAAGGAAGAAGAAGTGGTGGAAGCGTATAATACGGCGCGTTCGGAGTCGATGTCCTCATTCGGTGACGACACGGTGTATCTGGAGAAGTTTGTGGAAGAACCGCATCACATAGAGTTCCAGATTTTGGGTGATAACCACGGCAATGTGATTCATCTGTTCGACCGCGAGTGTTCGGTGCAACGCCGCAACCAGAAGATTGTGGAAGAAAGCCCGTCGCCGTTCCTGACGCCAGAGCTGCGCAAGGAGATGGGAGAGAAGGCGGTTGCCGCCGCCAAGGCCGTAAACTATTCGGGTGCGGGTACCATCGAATTTCTGGTGGACAAGAACAGGAACTTCTACTTCCTCGAAATGAATACGCGTTTGCAGGTGGAGCATCCCATCACGGAAGAAGTGGTGGGCGTGGACTTGGTGAAAGAGCAGATTTTTGTAGCCGACAACCAGCCGCTGCATCTCCGCCAGGAAGACATCTTCCAGCGCGGCCATGCCATAGAGTGCCGTATCTGCGCCGAAGATACGGAGAACAACTTCATGCCTTCGCCGGGTATCATCAGGCAACTGACCGAACCGAACGGTATCGGCGTGCGCATTGACAGTAACGTGTACGAGGGATACGAAATCCCCGTCTACTACGACCCGATGATAGGCAAGCTCATCGTATGGGCCACCACCCGCCAATACGCCATCGAGCGTATGCGCCGTGTGCTGTACGAGTATAAGATAACCGGACTGAAAACCAACCTTGCCTATCTGAAACGTATCATGCACGTGCCCGATTTTGTGAAGGGCGAGTACAACACGCTGTTCATCGAGAAGAACGCGCGCATGCTGGTACGCTCCAACGGCAGCAACGAAGAGATAGAGAACGTCGCCATGATTGCGGCTTATATGGATTATCTGGTGAACCTGGAAGAGAACGCTTCGACACAGTTGCCCGACGGCCGTCCTATCAGCCGCTGGCGCGAGTTCGGATTGCAGAAGGGTGTGCTGAGAATTTAAAGGAGATTGTTTATGGAAATACATATCGGAGACCGTGTGGCGGACGTTACGCTGGTCAGTAAAGAGGGAAATAAGGTACAGCTCACCATCGACGGGAAGCCGTACGAAGTGGATATCGTAATGGCGGAAAACGGAAGCTGCTCCATTCTGCACGACGGGAACTCGTTCAACGCGGGACTGGTGCGTGGAGAAGGCGGAAAGAGCTATGACGTGAGTATGTTCTACCGTTCGTATCATGTGGATATCGTGGATACGCAAGCCAAGTATCTGCACATGAAGAAAGGGGCGGACGAGAAACAGGGCGACAAGATTATCGCCCCGATGCCGGGTAAGGTAGTGAGCATTCCCGTGAAGGCGGGCGACCGCCTGGCGGCCGGAGACATTGCCGTAGTGCTGGAAGCCATGAAGATGCAGAGCAATTACAAGGTTAATGCGGACTGCGTCGTGAAAAACATATTGGTGAACGAAGGCGAGCCGGTAAACGCGAATCAGGTATTGGTAGAATTGGAACTTATTAAAGAAGAATAATCATGAATAGAGAAGAAATATACGCGCGTTTTGAGGAACTGGATAAACGCGCCTCGCTGGGTGGCGGAGTAGACAAGATAGAGAAGCAACACGCCTCCGGGCGCATGACGGCGCGCGAACGCATCGACATGCTGCTGGACAAGGGCACTTTCAATGAATTGGATAAGTTCGTTACCCACCGTTGCACGAACTTCGGCATGGAGAAGAAACAGATAGCGGGCGACGGCATGGTGACCGGTTACGGAAAGATTGACGGACGTCAGGTGTTTGTATACGCCTACGACTTTACGGCGCATGGCGGCTCGCTGAGCGAGACGAATGCGGCCAAGATTGTAAAAGTGCAGCAGTTGGCATTGAAAAACGGCGCTCCCGTCATCGCCCTGAACGATTCCGGCGGCGCACGCATACAAGAGGGCGTGAACAGCCTGGCGGGATATGCTTCCATCTTCTATCAGAATACGATAGCTTCGGGAGTAATCCCGCAGATTTCGGCTATCCTGGGCCCTTGTGCGGGTGGCGCATGCTATTCGCCGGCACTGACGGACTTTATCTTCATGGTGAAGGAGCAGAGCCATATGTTCATCACGGGTCCGGACGTGGTAAAGACCGTTACGCACGAGGAAGTGGACAAGGAAGAACTGGGCGGCGCCTATACGCATAGCAGCAAGAGCGGTGTCACCCACTTTATGTGCAATACGGAAGAGGAGACGCTGATGAGCATCCGTGAACTGCTGAGTTTCCTGCCGTCCAACAATATGGAAGACGCTCCGTTCGCAGCTTGTACGGATGATATTCATCGCCAGACGGAAGCGTTACAGACCATCATACCGGAAGACCCGAATATGCCTTATGACATCAAGGACATTATCGAACCGGTACTGGATAACCAGTATTTCTTTGAGGTGATGCCCCACTTCGCCAAGAACGTGGTGGTGGGCTTCGGACGGCTGAACGGACGTTCGGTGGGTGTTGTAGCCAACCAGCCGGCTTATCTGGCAGGCGTGCTCGACATCGACGCTTCGGACAAGGCGGCACGCTTTATACGTTTCTGCGACTGTTTCAATATTCCGCTGATAACGTTTGAGGACGTTCCGGGATTCTTGCCCGGTACGGTACAGGAGCACAACGGCATCATCCGTCATGGAGCCAAGATTGTCTATGCCTATGCAGAGGCTACCGTGCCCAAGATAACGCTGATAACCCGCAAGGCTTATGGCGGCGCGTACATCGTAATGTCCAGCAAGCCTACCGGCTCTGACGTGAATCTTGCCTATCCGCAGGCCGAGATTGCCGTAATGGGCGCGGAAGGAGCCGTGAATATCTTGTACAGAAAGTCCTCTCCCGAAGAGAAGGAAGAGATTATCAAGGAATACGAGGAGAAGTTCTCCAATCCTTACCGTGCTGCCGAACGAGGTTTCATCGATGAGATAATCATGCCCCGCAACACCCGCTATAAGCTGGTACAGGCATTGGAAATGGCTCATAACAAGAACCAGAGCAATCCGCCGAAGAAACACGGCAATATGCCTTTATAAATAGTTATTTTTAATGTGTGAAAACTTGTATCCCCGGAGAAGTGATTTCTGTGGGGGTACTTTTTTTACTTGATTACCGATTACCCTGTTATTATACGTTGAAACTATGGAATTATTAAGAAATCTCTTTGAGGGATACCCCAATCTGTGGGGTGGCGGGGTGGCGCACTCCGTACTTATTTTGTCGCTTGTCATCGCGTTCGGCATTATGCTTGGCAAGATAAAGGTTGCCGGAATATCGCTGGGCGTTACCTGGATATTGTTCGTAGGTATCGTATTCGGTCATTTCGACCTGAATCTGGATGAACACTTACTCCACTTCCTGAAAGAGTTCGGATTGATTCTGTTTGTTTATTCTATCGGTCTGCAGGTGGGGCCCGGCTTTTTCTCCGCCTTTAAGAAAGGGGGATTTACGCTGAATGTGCTGGCGGTACTGGTTGTGTTTATCAGTGTCCTGATTACGGTGGCGCTTCATTTCATAACGGGAATACCTATTACTACAATGGTCGGCATCTTGTCGGGAGCGGTGACCAACACTCCGGGACTGGGCGCTGCGCAGCAGGCCAACAGCGATTTGAACGGGATTGACGCGCCGGAGATAGCATTGGGCTATGCGGTGGCGTATCCTTTGGGTGTTATCGGATGTATTCTGGCTTTGCTGGCGTTGAAATATCTGCTCCATATCAATACCCGGAAAGAAGAGGCGGAAGCCGAACAGGGGCTGGGACATCTGCAGGAGCTGACCGTACGCCCCGTTTCCGTGGAGATACGAAACGAGGCGGTGGACGGCAAGACGATAAAGGAGATAAAACCGTTGTTGAACCGTGCGTTTGTCATCTCGCGTATCCGTCACCGTGATTCGGAAAACGAGGTGGAATTGGTGAATGCCGATACGGTATTGCATCTGCAAGACCAAATTCTGTTCATCTCCAACCCGAAAGATATGGAAGCCATCATCGCCTTTTTCGGCAGGCAGATCAGCGCGGAGTGGGAGCAGGACAAGAAACTGATTTCCCGCCGTATCTTGATTACCAAGCCGGAACTGAATGGGAAATCGCTGGCGCAGCTGAAAATCCGTAATAACTTCGGTGCAAGCATCACCCGTATCAACCGTTCGGGAGTGGATTTGGTGGCAACTCCTCACCTGCAGTTGCAAATGGGCGACCGGGTAACGATTGTGGGTAGCGAACTGGCTGTAAGCCATACGGAAAAGGTACTGGGCAACTCCTTGAAACGTTTGAACCATCCGAACCTGATTCCCATCTTCCTGGGCATAGCGTTGGGATGTATTTTGGGAAGTCTGCCTTTCATGTTTCCGGGCATTCCGCAACCGGTCAAGCTGGGGCTTGCAGGCGGTCCGCTGATTGTATCCATACTTATCAGCCGTTTCGGCCCCCAGTATAAACTGATAACGTATACCACCATGAGCGCCAATCTGATGATACGTGAAATAGGTATCTCCCTCTTCCTTGCATGTGTGGGATTGGGAGCGGGTAAAGGCTTCGTAGATACCATTATCCACGAGGGCGGCTATGTGTGGATAGCATACGGCGCGATTATAACGATAGTTCCGTTGCTGGTGGGCGGACTGATAGGACGCTATGCCTGGAAACTGAACTACTATACACTGATAGGCGTACTTTCAGGAACGAATACCAATCCGCCGGCACTGGCTTATTCATCGGAACTGACTTCGTGCGATGCGCCCGCCGTGGGATATGCTACGGTTTATCCGCTGGCTATGTTCCTACGGGTGCTGACCGCACAACTTCTGATATTGGCATTGGCTTAAAAAGAAGAGGACGCTTGCCGGTCTGACGAATAGTACGCTTCGGCTTTAGCCAGTGTTTCCGGTTTGCCGATGTCGAACCAACAGCGGTCTTGAAGCGGATAGCCCTGTATGCGGGCTGTTTCGCAGACAGACAGGTAGAAGGGGATAATGGAGAACTTTTCTTTCCATTGTCCCCTTTCCATATAGCGGAAAAGGGAAGGGGATATGACGTGAATACCGCCGAAAGCCATTTCCTTGTATCGGCCTTCCCGGAAAGAGAACCCCTCGGGCTTGGTTTCGCCTGTGGATTTATTAATCCAGCCATGCAGACGGTTGGCGTCATCCAGTAACAGGTAACGGGATGTCTGCCGCCGGCTGACGAGCAGTGTAGCTTCCGCATCGCTCTCCCGGTGATGCCTGTAAAACTCTGCGAGACTTATATCGGAAAGGATGTCGGCGTTGTGTACTAAGAACGGCTCGTCGCCGTCCAGAAAAGGACGGGCTTTCTTTATCCCGCCACCGGTATCGAGCAGCATATCCCGCTCGTCACTGATGTGGATAGTGACGCCGAAATTGTTATTGGCGCGGAGAAACCCGATAATCTGTTCTCCGAAGTGGTGGATGTTGACCGTAATGTCATTGAATCCGGCCTCTTTCAGTCGTAGAATCACCCGTTCTAACATCGGTTTTCCGGCTACGGAGACGAGCGCTTTCGGGGTGTGGTCTGTCAGCGGACGAAGGCGGGTACCCAGTCCGGCAGCGAATATCATTGCTTTCACTGTTTACTTTTTTGCGCTAAAGCTTTGTTCTATGTTCTGTTCTCTATGCATCAGGTTCACTTGCACGCCGAATTTCTTGTTCAGGTGCTCGGCAAGATGCTGTGCCGAATATACGGAGCGGTGCTGACCGCCTGTACAGCCGAAACATACGGACAGGCTGGTGAAACCGCGTTCCATATACCGTTTTACGGATGCATCCACCAGGGCGTATACGTGCTCGAGGAAGACGGCGATTTCTCCGTCCTCTTCAAGAAAGCGGATAACGGGTTCGTCGAGGCCGGTGAAGGGCTTGTAACGTTCGTATTTACCGGGGTTGTTCACGGCGCGACAGTCGAATACGAAGCCGCCGCCATTGCCGGAAGAATCTTCGGGGATGCCTTTTTTATAGGCAAAGCTGGTGACTTTTACCACCAGACGGCGTTTTTGCAGGTCGTCGGTGAATTGTTTCAGCTCGGTCAGTTCGTGCAGCACTTTGCAGAGATACGGATATTCGGGGTAAGGCTCTTGCAACAGCTGGCGCAGGTTTTCAATGGCGAAAGGCACGCTTTGGATGAAGTGGGGCTTCTTCTCGAAGTAACCGCGGAAACCGTAGGCGCCTAACACCTGCATGGTGCGGAACAGTACGAAATGACGGAGCTGGGCATAGAAGTAGTTCTCATCCACCGGCTGGTATTTGCGCAAGGCTTCGATGTACTCTTTCAGGAGCTCTTGGCGCAGACTGTCGGGATAATTGGCTTTGGCTTGCCACAGGAACGAAGCCACGTCATAGTAGACAGGGCCTTTGCGTCCGCCCTGGAAGTCGATAAGCCAGGGTTCGCCGTCCTTAATCATTACGTTGCGGCTTTGGAAGTCGCGATACATGAAAGTGGCGGAACTGCTGCGAAGGAGTACGTCCGCCATCTTCTGGAAATCATCTTCCAGACGGTCTTCCTGGAAATCCATGCCGGTTGCCTTGAGGAAACAGTATTTAAAGTAGTTCAAGTCCCACAGGATGCTGCGGCTGTTGAACTCCGCCTGCGGATAGCAATAGGAGAAGTCCATGCCGTCGGCTCCGGCAAACTGTACGGCGGGCAGCAGGCGGATGGTTTTACGCAGCAATTGCTTCTCCTCTTCTCCGAATACGCTCGTCTTGCGCCCTTTCTCGATGGCATTGAACAGGAGAGTGTCTCCCAAATCTTCCTGAAGGTAGTACACGTCGTCTTCGGAACGGATAAATACTTGGGGTACGGGTAAGCCCTTTTGGCGGAAATGCTCTGCCATATAGAGAAAGGCACGGTTTTCCTCGACGGATTCGCCGCTGACGCCTATCAGTGTAGGCGTGCCTGTGAGGCGGAAATAACGGCGGTTGGAGCCGGAAGAGGGAAGTTCGTCGATGGCTTCGGGTTCGTGCCCGGTATGCGCGATGTAGAGTTTTTTAAGTTCTTCGGTTATCATAGCGGTTTTTTATATTTGGCAGCTAAGATAAGGTTTTTGTCGGAGATATTTTTACCTTTGCCGAATAAAATCCGTAAGTCAGTCTGTAACGGAGAGCCTGCTTATACTTTATACCTTATATTTAAATTCAAGCGACATGCGCCACATTCCTCAATTTCTCATAGCAGCCCCTACATCGGGTAGCGGAAAGACTACCGTAAGCCGCGGCCTGATGGCTCTGCTGACGCAAAAAGGGTTGGCGGTACAGCCTTTTAAATGCGGCCCGGATTATATCGATACCAAGTACCATACGGCTGTATGCGGACGCGCGTCCGTTAATCTGGACACGTTTATGGCTTCCGGTGAACATGTGCGCGAGCTTTATGCGCGCCGCGCCGCTTCTGCGGACGCCTGCATTGTGGAAGGGATGATGGGGATGTTCGACGGGTACGATCGCGACCGGGGGTCTTCGGCGGAGATAGCGCGGTTGTTGCAGCTTCCTGTCGTGCTGGTGGTGGATGCCAAGTCTGCCGCTTATTCGATGGCTCCTTTGCTGTCGGGATTCATTCATTTTCGTCCGGAGATACGGATTGCGGGGGTGATATTCAATCGTGTGGGGTCGCCCCGGCATTATGAAATGCTTCGGGAAGTGTGTGACGAGGTGGGCGTTGCCTGTTTGGGCTACCTTCCGAAGACGAAAGCGCTGGAGCAGGAATCGCGTTATTTGGGGCTTGATTTCAGCCGATCCGAAGGTACGGATGCCATCGGTACTCTGACAGGGTTGCTGGAGCAATACGTGGATTGGAAACTATTGCTGGAAAAGACGGCGCTTCCGTTGCGGGAAATGAGGGGAAAGGGGCAGGATAGGGTCGGCGGTCGGAAACCGGGCGGTCTGCGTATATCGGTGGCGCGTAATGAGGAATCTTTCTCTTTCATTTATGAGGAACATTTGGAGATATTGCGCGAAATGGGGAGTGTCTCTTTCTTCGATCCTGAAAAGGATGTTCCCATATCGCGGGATATCGATTTGTTGTACTTGCCGGGCGGGTATCCTGAAAAGCATTCCGTGACGCTCGCCGGAGCCCGTCAGGTGAAAGAATCCGTTCGGGAGTATATAGAGTCCGGTGGCAGGACACTGGCGGAGTGTGGCGGACTGATTTACCTTTCGTATGCCATAGGTTATGACAAACGGGAACATGAGGGTGGCGGTTGCGGGTTCGACAGAATGGCGGGTGTATTTCCTTTTTATATCTCCAATGAGAGTGCATACCGGAAACTGACATTGGGGTATCGCAGCTTCGACTATAAGGGGCAGCGTTTGCGGGGACACGAGTTTCATTATACGCAGTTTGGAAAGCCGGGGACGGCTCCCGATGACAGCCGGAAAGAGCTGTATATGCCGCCTACCGTTGCGCAGGTGTATAACGCCAAAGGGCAGCCGGTGAGTACGCCCGTATTCCGTTATAAGAACACGATAGCGAGTTATACGCACCTTTATTGGGGAGAGACGGATATAATGAAGTTATTTGAATAAAAGATGAAAAAAGTATATACCCGTACGGGAGACAAGGGGACAACCGGAATTCATGGCGGAGCACGTGTCCCCAAAGATGATATTCGCATCGAGGCAAACGGTTGCCTGGACGAGCTGAATGCTGTGATAGGCATTGTGCGTTCCATGCTCTCTGCCGGGGATGACCGGCAGGAATTGCTGCACACTATTCAGAAGGAACTGATGGTAGTGATGAGCCATGTGGCTACTCCCGATGATGTATTGAATCCTAATCTTCTTTCTGCCGCCGGACTGACCGTACGCTGCGAACAGGAAATGGATGCCATGACTGCCGGGCTGACAGAGAACGGTTATTTCCTTCTGCCGGGCGGTACGCCCGTTTCGGCGCAACTGCATTTTGCCCGCACGGTGGCAAGGCGTGCCGAAAGACGCTTATGGACGCTTCACCGCCAATCTCCGCTGAATGAGGATATTTTGTGCTTCGTGAATCGCCTGTCGGATCTCTTCTTTGTCATGGCACGCACGGAGATGCAGCGACAGGACTGGCCGGAAGAGAAATGGCAGGAGTTTGCTTATAAGAGGAAGAGGCTATAACGGTTCCTTTATATCGATTAAGGTCTTGACTGTCTTTGTCTTTTCTTTGTTTTCGTACTCCTCGCTCTTTACCAAGCCGATGCCTTGGGCATACCATTCGGTGATATTGACCGTTTCGGAGAAAAAAAGGAGCATGTTCGCTTTCATGGTATAGGTCAGCTTTATGCAGTCGAATTCTCCGGCAGGCGTTTTGAGCCGTTCAAAGCCCTGGTATTCTCCGTTTAGGGTGGTTGTCATCTTGATTGGTCCGGCCTTGAAGGTGTATTTGCTTTTCTTCATCTTCTCGCCTTTCCTGACGCGGTTGTGCAGCACAATATAGATACATCCTTCGGAACTGAGCTTTTTCATGACTTCCTCTTCCTTTTCCTTGTTGTCCATGATGATTTTCATGTCATCGCTCATGGATGTTTCATCCATCATATACACAATGGTGTTGTCTTGGGTATAGGCTATCTTTTGTCGGGACATGAAGCCTTTCTTTTCTTCGTTGAGAGGAAGGACGGAATCCGCCAGCGTGATGTGCAGCGTATCATTTCCGGCTTCGGTCTGCTTGACGAAGGACAGGGACTGACGTGTGATGTTGTTCCGGCTGTTATGGGTTTCATAGTACAGGTGTTTGCCGGTGGTATTATAATACTGGGCGTTTGCGGCAAGGATATTTCCCAATGCTGCCGATAGGAAGATGAACAGGGCTTTTTTCATGGTATTATGTTTTGAATGGTGCCGGAAACAGTTTTATAGCAGCCGTAAATCGTACAGGCAGGCGCGTACTTCTTCTTTGCTGCCGATATGTTTTCCTTTATCGTCGGACAGCTTTACGCATTCGCGCCATTCCTGGTTGACGTTCATTTTGCATTGCGTCAGCTTCATCACGATGTTCGAGGGCTTGAAGCCGGTGTCGTTGGTCAGGTTGGTACCGATGCCGAAAGCGCAGCGAATTTTGCCGCGACAGTGTTCCTGTATGTCGAGGGCTTTGCCGAAGTCCAGGGCATTGCTGAATACGATTGTCTTGGTAGTGGAGTCTATGCCCAGTTCGCGATAGCGGGCAACCAGCTTGTCGGTAAACTCGAACTCATCTCCGGAGTCACAGCGCACACCGTCGAAGAGCTTTGCCTGCTTGCGGCTTAAATTGGTCAGGAACACACCGGATGTATAGGTGTCGGACAGGGCGATGCCCAAATCTCCGTCGTACACGTTTACCCAGTTCTCCAAAGCCATGTAGTTGGCGTGTTTGTAACCAAACTGCGCTCCATGAAACATAAACCATTCGTGCGGGTGCGTTCCCATTGTCTTCAGGCCGTATTTCATGGCGAAGTGGCAGTTGGATGTTCCTGTGCAATAATGGGCGGTCTGTTTCAGGCAGTCGATAACCTTGTCTTGTACATCGAATGAGAAACGTCTGCGTGTGCCGAACTCCGAGAAAGAAAGCCGGTGCTCGTTGGACAGCGTGACCTTTTCCGACAGTTTGCAGATAATGTCGTCCATATCCGCGACGTTGCCGAGAACCTGATTCTTGATTTCAGATACAATGGCAAGAAGGGGTACTTCGTAGAGGGTTGCTTTGTATAGATAATCGGTAATTTCGATGCTCAGATGGCGGTCTTTGTCCAGAGAGATATCAATCTTGTCCGGCCGGAAACGGAAAGAGGACAGCCATTCCCAGTAAACTCCGGGCAGGAAGCGGCAATGCTTCGTCATGTATTCCAGTTCTTCACGGGTCAGCGTCACTTCGGACAGCCTGGCAACCGCTTCTTTCAGTCGCCGCAGAAACTCGTCCGTATACGCTGTCTCGTCCCTGTCTTTGAAGCTGAAGGTTCCCAAAGCATAAGGAAACAACTTGATATAGGCGTATGACGTTGTAAACTTGTAGAGGTCTGTATCGAGGATGGTATGAATCATTGTATTGCTTTTTTAGTCACTGCATTTAAATTGGGGGTGAAGATAGTAACTTTTTCTTAATTTTCGGGTATCAATTTGTTAACAACAGCGTATTCCTATTAAACCATGTTATAAGTCGGGCTGCAGCCCCCGAATAATTTGGAGATTCCCGAAATGTCCGTATATTTGCAATGTGTTTTTCATAGTATTAGATTTAAGGTTAACAAAAAGATTGGCTGTCTGGGATAGATAGCCTTTTTTTATGCCTTTATGTTACCTGTCTCGATGTTACTTCGTTTATAAACCCGCCTTGTTGTGTGCACCGCCCATGCGCCGTATACGATTACTTGTATCCATAGCGTCAGCATCTGAGGCCAGATGTCGGCAAGATTGGCACCCATTGAATTTAATTTTACGAAAGCGAGTACTGCGGGAGCCACAGGGAAGACGTAATGCGCCGCTTGCCAATACCAGGGCATCAACTCCAACGGATAGGAAACGCCGGAAAGGAAGATGTAGCCCACTGAAAAGAAGGCTATCATCAGCAGCGGGGCTTCGGAGTCGGTAAACCAGCGGGATACGGCAAGCGCAAAGAAACTTGTGGCAAGCAGGAAAGGAATCATCATAGTGGCAATGTCCCAACCGTTTCCTATGTTGGGTATGCTGAAAATATGCGGAAGAAGTCCCAACAGGAATATGGAGAACACAACATACAGCATGACATATACGAAAGTTCTTCCCGACACGATGCACAGAGCATTTCCCAAAGAACGGGCGTTCATGGGAAAGACCCCTTTTCGTCTCTTTTCCGCCTCTTCGCCTGTAAGCATGGCAATCACCATCAGCATCGTCTGGAAGATGATGACAATCATTACGGCAGGAATCAGATAAGAGCCATACCCTTCGGTGTAATTGTAAAGAGCTGTTCCCGATACGCTGACGGGAGCGGATGATGCAACGGCCAGCAACCCTTGCGGTGGCAGGAAAACAGCTCCGGCAGGTCGGTGGGCGTCGTTTACGGCAAGCATGACGCGTGAACTTGCTTCTTGCAATCCCTTGAAGTTGAGAAATGCGTCGGTAGAGGCGTAAAGGGTGAATACGGACGTTTCGCCGCGTGCCACACGCGTTTCGAAGTCGGCAGGAATATAGAGTATGCCGGCAACTTCGCCTTTCTTCATCCATTCGCGGGCTTCGAGGATATTGGACGTTTGGGCATAGACCGATGTCTGCGGGGCGGCATCCAGCCAGCGCACATACTCCCGGCTGAGCGCGGAGTGGGAGAGGTCTGCTACGGCAACGGGGGCTTTACGCACCAGATTGGGAGCATACATATAGTTGTAGAGCAAGCCGTAGAGGAATATACCACCCGCCAATACCAACAGGATGGCGGGATTGGTGGAGATGGCTTTCCATTCGCGGCGGATTACATTATCTTCTTCACTGACATGAAGGGTTTCTTCGCTCTCTACCGTTCTCTTTATCCACCATTTCAATAAAGGCAGAATCAGTATCGCCAGCAGTAAGAATATCAGTAGTATGGCTACCGATTGCCAGAAATAAGCAAAGCCTGCATTGAAATAAATCATGGTTTGTGCCGCTTCGGTGAAATGGCGTACCGGAAACAGATAGGATGCGGCATGGACAGGCGCGTACATGGCCGTTACCGGAAAGGTGACCCCGGACAGGGTAGCTCCCAATGAACCTACCATTGAAACGACACTGATGATATAAGCTATTTTAGGGAAGATAGAGAATATCAGCACTGCCAATGCCTGCGTAGCCATGATAAACAGTATTGTTACGACGTTCATCAACCACAGGCTGCCGTGAAAGGGGATATGCAAAGGGCCGAACAGAACGTAGTTTGCCAGTATGCCTATGATTGAGAATATAAGGGTGTAGGGCAACAGCTTTCCTGCAACAGCAGTCAGGATGTCGGCATTTTGCGGATTGTCGGGGTCTTTTCCTGCGGGTATGGCAGCCCGAAGCCAGTCCCGGGTTGTACCGAACTTGAATTCGCTGCCTATGGCATAGACGGTTACAAGCAAAATCAGTATTTGGAACAGGACGAAGAAAAATGGCTGGCTCAGATAGATAGAGTAATCCATATCCGGGTTATAGAGCGGATGCGTACTGGCTTCTACCGGAAGAAGGAAGGTCTGCATTTGTTCTTGTCCCACTCCCAACGCTTCTGCCTGGACGATGATAGGGGATAGGGCTACGGGGGCAAGCGTGGTTTCAAAGGCAGCCATTAGTTCGCTTCCTACCGAAAGCAGGGCGTAGTGGTAGTAATAGGTCAGTGACGCATCCGTTCCGCTGACGGCTTTCTGCTCGAACCGGGGCGGGATGGACAGGTAGCCGTATATTTCTTTCCGCTGCAATGCCTGGCGTGCAGAGGCTTCATCGGTAAAATGCTCCGTAACGCTGAATGTAGGGGTTGCCGATATGCGGCGGGAGATGTTGCGTGAAGTGGCTGTGTTGTCCTGGTCTACAATGCCTATGGGGATGTTTTCCATTTGTCCGTTGCCGAAAATGGTGGCCATGAAGAACAGACAGAACAGGGGCAGGATAATGCACACGCCGAGGTAAAGACGGCGTGAGGTGATACGGTGATATTCGCGGAAGAAAGTATTATATAATAAATTCATAATAAGGGGCTTGTATGGTGATACGGACGACTACTGCTTTGCGTCGATTGCCAGCAGTACGGACATTCCCGGTCGCAATCCTTCTACCGTTTGTACAGGGCGTGCGTGTATTTCAAAGGTTTGCATATCGTAGCTGCCTGTTTGTTTAGTGGACTTCCAGGTGGCAAAACTGCCCAAAGGACTGATGTAATAGATGCGGAATTCGATACCTTTTCGGTCGAGGGCGGGAACGTCGGCCTTGAATGTACCGCCCATTTTGAATCGGGGCATCAGGTCTTCCCGGATATTCAGGACTACGTGTACATCATTCATCACAACCAAACTCATAATAGGGGTACCCGGAGCGACCAGTTCGCCGCGTTTGGGAAAGATAGTGGCTATCTGCCCGTCTTCGGGAGCGGTGAGTCTGGAGTCTACCAAGAGGGCGGAGACTTCATCGACAGTACTGCGGGCGGCATCTACAAGACTGCGGGCGGCGGCACGGTCTTCACTCTGCGCACCGTCTACTGCCATTTGATACTGTTGGTAGGCGGCGCGTTCGGCAGCTTGAGCGGCTTTGTACATGGCCTCTACTTCATCCTTGCGCTGCGAGGTGACGACACTGTCCTTGTAGAGGGTGAGGATACGCTGATAGGTGGTTTGGGCAAGAGTGAGGTCGCTTTGCGTTTTGTTCCATAGCTGCCGGGCTGTGGCGACAATCTGCCGTCGTGTACCGGCGTCAATCTTTTTGTTCTGTTCTTGGGCCACCTGTTCCAGCGCATTGACTTGGCGGTACTTGGCTTCGATGACGGGGCTGTTGATGACAACGAGCGTGTCACCGGCTTTTACCCATTTGCCTTCCTCTACAAGAAAGGAGTCGATGCGTCCCGGAAGCTTTCCGCTGATACGTATCTCTGTGGCCTCTATCTGCCCTTGCAGCACCATGGGCTGCCGGCTCATAAGTAACATTCCAATGGCCGACACTGCTACGGTAACGGCTAATATGACGATGAATGTAATGCTGATGGTTTTATTGTTGATATTCATTTTTATTACAATTATAAAGTATAACATAGGATTGCCCAAGGAATTAAAACTCCCATTGCGCAGCCTGTTTCTCAATTTTTAATTCTCAATTCTTAATTTATCAAACTGTTCCGGTATGCCGCATAGCGCCAGAAGGTTCATCAGCGCCACGTCATACTCGTAATAGGCGGCCAAACGGGCGACACGTACGGTAGCCAGCATCGTTTCGGCATCTATTACTTCGGTACTCGTAGCCATGCCTTCGGTGAACGATTTCTTGCGGATACGCACCAGCTCTTCACTCAGTTCGATAGTGGTATTCAGTGCACGTACATTGTCCTGGGATTTCTGCATCTGCGTGTAGAGCTTGTCGATACCCACGCTTAAATCGTCTTTGGCTTTTTCTTGTCCTATGGCAAGGGTTTGTTGGGCTATCTTGGATTGGCGTATCCGTTTCTCCCGTGCCAAGCCGTCAAAAAGATTCCAGGTGAATCCTACTCCTATCATGGTGCGGGGGACGAGGTTGCTTTGGATGCCGTGGGCGTACAATGTCTGCTTGCCGAATACGGCGATGTCGGGCAGGTATCCGCTTTGGTCGATACGGAGCTGTTGCTTGGCGATGTGCGACTGTAACTGCAATTGGTTGACGGTGTAGTTCTCGGTTCGCATGGTTTGCAGGAACTCTTCCTTGGCGGGTAGGACGGCATTTATGAAGAGTGGGGAAGTAGGCTGTATGTCGCAGGTGTCGTCCATATTGAGCAATGTGCGCAATGCGTTTTGCAAAACAGCGACTTCTTTTTGCGAGGCTTCCAACGAGCGTTGCGCTTCGTCCATGTTTACTTGCGCAAAGAGCCGTCCGGCTTTGTCTATCATTCCGGCGGATTCCAGTTTCAGTGCATTCTCGTAATGGCGTTGCAGGCTGCGGTAGGTATCTTGGCGCACGCGCGCCACTTCTTGTGCCAGACGCAGTCCGAAATAACTCTCCGCTAAAAGGGTACGTTGGGTGGCGTCGGTTTGCTCACGGTTTTCGCGTGCCATGTCAATCATCGTGTTTCCTATTTTACCGGCACGGATACGTTTTCCACCGGAGAAGACAATCCATTCGGCTGTCAGCCCTACGGTGGTGAGGTTGCGCGGAGCAAGCGGAAAGACGAGTGTGTGGCTGCCTATCTGGTCGAGGATGCTGCTGATGAACTGGTCGTCGGGGACGATGTTATGCACGAAGTCTTTGGCGGGGTCTGTAAATTGCGAAAGAGGTTGTTTGACTTCTATCTTTTCGGACAGATGTACGAATGTTCCCGCACCTTGCAGACTGGGATACCAAAGGGCATTCAGCTTGTCACGCTCTGCGCGTGCGGCTTCAATGCCTTTGTCGGCTATCTTCAGGCTGCGGTTTCCCTGCTGCATTTGCCGCAGGGCATCATCGAAACTCAGGGAAAGGGTTTGTGCCGTTACGGAAAGACCCGTTCCCAGAAGGATAATGAGTAAGATTTGTTTCATATGTCAAGTTTATCGTTTAGGTTTAGAATGATAAACTTGAAACACTCTTTCTTTTCTATTGTTCAATCTACCGACCTTTTTGCTACCTTTGCGCTCGGAAATACAGAAATATATGAAGATACTTCACCCTATTATGTTTGCCGGCACGGGCAGTGATGTGGGCAAGAGCATTATTGCGGCTGCTTTCTGCCGTATTTTCAAACAGGACGGTTACCGGCCTGCGCCTTATAAGGCGCAGAATATGGCGTTAAACTCGTATGCCACTCCCGAAGGGTTGGAGATTGGCCGCGCGCAGGCTGTGCAGGCTGAAGCTGCGGGTGTGCCTTGCCATACGGACATGAATCCGCTGCTGTTGAAGCCACAGTCCGACCATACCTCGCAGGTGGTTCTGAACGGCCGTCCCATCGGCAATCGCAACGCGTATGATTATTTCCGCAAGGAAGGGCGTGAAGAGTTGCGTAAAGAGGTGCGTGCCGCTTATGACAGGCTGGCACGGAGATATAATCCTGTGGTACTGGAAGGTGCGGGGAGTATCTCCGAAATCAATTTGCGTGACTCCGATTTGGTAAATCTTCCTATGGCCTTGTATGCCGGGGCGGATGTGATTCTGGTAGCGGATATTGACCGGGGCGGGGTGTTTGCCAGTGTCTACGGTTCGGTAATGTTGCTTCGCCCGAATGAACGTGAACGGATAAAGGGGATTCTTATCAATAAATTCCGTGGAGACATACGCCTGTTTGAATCGGGCGTTAAGATGATTGAAGAACTATGCGGTATTCCCGTTGTGGGTGTAGTGCCTTATTATAAGGATATTTATATAGAAGAGGAAGATTCGGTGGCTCTTGCCGCAAAGTCGATGCAGGCGGAACGGGGAAAGGTGAACATTGCCGTTGTGCTTTTGCGCCATCTCAGCAATTTTACGGATTTCAACGCGTTGGAACGTGACCCGCGCGTACATCTTTTCTATACCAATAATACGGATGAATTGGAAAAAGCGGATATCATCATTCTGCCCGGTAGCAAAAGCACGCTTTCCGACCTTTATGAACTTCGCCGTAACGGGGTGGCGCAGGCTGTTGTCCGCGCCCATCGTGAGGGGACTGCCGTACTGGGTATTTGCGGCGGTTATCAGCTTATGGGGCAGGAAGTGCTCGACCCCGATCATGTGGAAGGAGATATTGACCGCTTGCCCGGTTTGGGGCTTCTGCCTGTGAGTACCCGTATGACGGGGGAGAAGGTGACGAGACAAGTGAATTTCCAACTGCTTGAAAGCTGCCGTACCGCTGTTTCGCACGGTAACTCTCGTCTCCCGACTCCCAACTTTCAACCTTCAACTCCCAACTTTCAATTAAAGGGCTACGAGATTCACATGGGTAGCACCGTTCCCGTAGAGGGTGCGCCTGCGTCTCCGCTGAACTTACTAGAAAATGGACAGTGGGACGGGTATTTGGCCGACCGCACCTGCATGGGAACTTATATCCACGGTATTCTTGATAATCCGGAATTTATCGACTTCCTGCTCGAACCGTTTGCCGATAAATTATCGGAGAAGACAGGGGCATTCGATTATCAACAGTTTAAGGAAGAACAATATGACAAGCTTGCCGAACATGTGCGCCGCCACGTTGATATGCCGCTTATCTATCAGATATTGACCGAGAACCCAATATAATAACAGAGATATGATTGAAGGACACGGAGATGATTCCTACAAATATAACCGCCCGGTAACGGCTAATTTCAGTTCCAACGTTTACAGCAAGGTAGACCTTTCTCTTTTGAAAGCGCACCTGTGCGAGCGGATTGGGGGTATTGGCAACTACCCCGAACCGGAACCCTACACGCTTGAAGCCCGGATAGCCCGGCTGTATCATCTGCCTGCCGATGCCGTCTGTGTGACAAACGGCGCGACTGAAGCCATCTATCTCATAGCACAGACTTTCCGGGGTACGAATACGGCTATTCTGCAACCTACTTTCAGCGAGTATGCGGATGCCTGCCGTATGCACGGACATCGGGTTACTTCATTATATCAGCTACCCCAGGCACAAGACGGGTATCTCTTACCGGACGATGTGCGGATGTTTTGGCTGTGCAATCCCAATAATCCGACAGGAACAGTGGTTGATAAGGAATATATGCGCGAACTGATTGAACATAATCCGCAGGTTTGTTTTATTATAGACCAGTCTTATGAGTTCTTTACTTTGTGTCCGCTCTTTTCTCCGGAAGAGGCGGTGGAATATTCCAATGTCCTGCTGCTGCATTCCATGACGAAAAGATATGCTGTTCCCGGTTTGCGGCTTGGCTATGTGACAGGCAATTCCGGTTTGCTGGTACGTTTACGGACTAACCGTATGCCTTGGTCGGTCAATCAGCTTGCCATTGAAGCGGGACTGTTTTTGTTGGAACATGATGTTCCCAATCCGTTGGATGTAGCGGCTTATTTGGAAGAAACGGCGCGTCTGTCCGCTGCGATTCAAGCCATTGGCGGACTGGAAGTATGGGCTACGCAAACGCATTTTATGTTGGTACAGCTTCGTATGGGCAAGGCATCCGCCCTGAAAGATTATCTTGCCGGAGAACATGGTATCCTCATTCGGGACGCTTCCAACTTTACAGGGCTGAACGAGCAGTTTTTCCGTATAGCCACGCAAACTCCGGAAGAGAATGACAGGCTGGTGGCTGCGATTGCAAAATTTATGAGTTCGGATTTATAATGTATGAATGAAGGGAATATGCTTATGGAAGATATAATCATCATGTTAGGTATTGCTTTTAATCTGAACCTTCCGTTGCTTACGGCATGGTTGCTCGACCACTGGCTGGGTGATCCGGTTTGGTTGCCGCATCCTGTGGTGGCTTTCGGTAAGGCCATTTCTTTCTGTGAGCATCGCTTGAACAACGGGAATGCCCGTTTTCTGAAAGGAGCTGCCATGTCACTGGCACTTGTGGCGGGCGTTTATTTCCTTACACTGTTTCTGCTGCGTCGGGTGGCGCATTATTCACCCGGACTGCTTTTGGCTTTGCAGGTGCTGCTTATTTTCTATTGTCTTGCCGGTACTACGCTGGTGCGTGAGGTTCGTGAGGTGTTTAGGGCCGTAGACCGTTCTTTGGAAGAAGGCAGGCGGCAGGTGGCGCGCATTGTAGGACGTGATACTTCCGGGCTTTCAGCGCAGGAAGTACGTACGGCGGCATTGGAGACATTGGCGGAGAATCTGAGCGACGGGGTTATCGCTCCGTTATTTTGGTACATTATATTAGGTGTTCCGGGAATGATTGCTTATAAGATGATAAATACACTCGACTCCATGATAGGATACAGGAATGAGCGATACAGCCGGTTCGGATGTTTTGCGGCGCGTCTGGATGATGTTGCCAACTATATTCCCGCACGCTTGACGGCTTTTCTTATGGTGGCGGCTTCCGGCAGGTTCTCATTGCTGCTCTTTGTCGGTAAGTACGGCAATCAGCACGCCAGTCCCAACTCCGGTTACCCTGAAGCTGCTCTTGCCGGAATCTTGAATTGCCGTTTTGGCGGACCTCACAACTATTTTGGAGAAGAGGTGTGGAAACCTTATATCGGGGAGTATGAACGTCCCCTGACAACGGAAGATATGCAGATTGCCATACGTATCAACCGTTGTGCAGAATGGATGATGATAATGGTTGTCGTCGCTACGGCTACTTGCTTGTCTCTTATAGGACAGTTCTGATTCTTAATGGTTCATCCGGTGCTTATACTTCAATTCTGATGATACCTCCGTAAGGTGTCAGCGCATTGAATGCTTCTTCGGCTTTGATAAGTCCGGCATATATCTGTGCGCAAATCAGTACTCCGCCATGCGCAAAGATTGCCACCCGTTGGTATGGTTTTGTTTTCAGTTCATCCAGAAAACTGCTGACACGCTGGTATTGCATGGCAAACGATTCTCCACCGGTAGCTACAACATTCAAGTAATCGGCATACCATTCCTGCAGGCGCGGGTCGTCGTTACGGTCGAAAGGCTTCATTTCCCAGTCTCCGAAGTTAATCTCCATAATCCGCCTGTCACGTTCCGCATCCGGATAACCGCAGTAAGAGGCAAGGCGTACACAGCGTGTGAGCGGACTGGTGTATACATGGTCGAAAGGTAAATACACCTTCAGATTTTCTTTGGTAACAGCCGCTTCCTGTTCAAAAGACGGTTTCAGAGGAACATCTGTCTGGCCGTAGCATACGCCGGGCGGAACATCGACAGAAGTGTGTCGGATAAGTACTATTTCCATAATTTCAATATTTTGTTTTTAAGTCAGGTGCTTATGTTCAATCAGCTTAGGGATTGTTCAAGTCTTATGATTATCCTTTGAAGCCTGCTCTTTACAGATGCTCTATCACAAGGCTGCCTATATAAAAGGATAATTCACAAAACAAAAAAGCTGCTCCGCAACAATCGCCTGTATATCCTTGCAGGCGATGTTTCATCAGTCGATAGAGTAATATAAAGGTCAACAGCGGAAATAAAGTGGCCGGCCATAGCTTTATGGGTAGGAATGCTATTAATGGCAGTAATCCGCAAATGAATGCAGTGAGAAGCTCATGCCAACTCATGCGATTGTATATCACTTGGGCTTTGCTGTCTTCCTCTTTACGGGCGTATGGCAGATAGTTGATGAGCTGGGATGCGCAGAATTTTGACCAGCAATCACCGCATAATACAAGCATGCAGAGAAGATGCAGGGGAAGGATGGATAGCTGTGACAGCAGTAAGAAGTAGATTATCAAACCGATAACGCCGTAACTGCCGATATGCGAGTCTTTCATGATGGCCAGCGTACGCTCACGGGTAGTACCGCCGCCAAAACCATCGAGAAAATCGGCCAATCCGTCTTCGTGCAGACAACCTGTGACGAGCAAGCGTACAATGATAGCTGTAATCCAGGCAATGGATATAGGCAATATCTGTCCGGTAATCCATAATGTACCCGCCATGATACCGCCGGTCAGCCAGCCGGTCAGCGACCAGTAGGGCACTACGTGCTTGAAACATTCGGCGGGCACTTCTTTTATTTTCCAAAAAGGAAGTCGCGTGAAGAAGATAAATGCAGCCAGTATATTCATAATATGTAATTATCAATTTGCGGATTTCGATTCAAAAGGGATAACGGTTGCAGAAGCCTTAAAAGTACTTGGTGATAGAGGCATGGGCAAAGTTATCCATTTCATTAATCATGCGGACAGCCGAGTCTACAATGGGGTATGCACAGATTGCCCCCGTTCCTTCTCCAAGTCTTAATCCTAAGTGTAATAACGGGTTGACATTTAATGACTCGAGTAAGAGTTTATGTCCGGATTCATCCCCGCAATGTCCGAAGATAGCATAATCCAGTACTTCGGGATACAGCTTGCCGGCGGCAAGAATGCAGTTTGTCATGATGAATCCGTCTATCAGAATAATCATCTTCAGTTCGGCGGCTTGCAACATGGCGCCTACTGCCATAACCATTTCCAACCCGCCAAAATAGCGGATGATGTCGCGTGGCGAGCCGTCTCCTTTATAATTGTCCAGCGATTGTTTCAGCACTTCGTACTTGTGGCGAATACCTGCGTTGTCCAGACCGCTTCCCGCACCTACACATTCTTGCAGCGGGATGCCTGTAAGACAAGTCATCCACAGGGAAGAAGAGGATGTGTTGCCTATCCCCATTTCTCCGAAACTGAGTATATTGCTACCTTCTTCGTGGCAACGGCGCACTACTTCAGCGCCCCGCTCAAGGCAAAGTTCCATTTCTTCCTCGGTCATTGCAGCTTCATGCAGATAGTTGCGCGTACCTTTACGTACTTTCATATCGATGATACCTTTCTCGTAAGGTAAGTCATAATCCACTCCGGCATCCACAATCTTTAGCGTAAATCCATGCTGACGGCACAGGAAGTTGACGCCTGCGCCTCCGTGAAGGAAATTGCTGATTTGCTGCCAGGTAATTTCTTTAGGCGAGAGGCTGACACCTTCCTCTACAATGCCATGGTCGGCGGCAAAGATGATATTTTGCGGATGTTGCAGGGTGGGAGTTAGGGTTTGCTGGATGAGCCCGATTTGCAGCGCAAGGCTTTCCAAAGTACCTAAAGCACCTTTCGGCTTGGTGAGATTATTGATTTTATCAATCAATGCCGGACGGATGGTTTCGTCCGGACGGGAGATATGAAATGTTTTCATTATATTCTTCAATTCTTAATTCTCAATTCTTGATTTTGACCGGGATGCCGGATACCATTAGGATTACCTCATCCGCCCGCGAGGCTATGTATTGGTTCATCCAGCCCTGCATATCCGTAAACTTCCGTTGTATCTCGTTCTCGGATGTACCCCCCATGCCTATCTCGTTCGTGACGAAAATAAATGTGGCATCCTGTGCGGTAAAACGATTGAACTCTTCTTTGGCGGCCGCGAGAGCTTGGTCTGTATCTGCGTTCAGGTCGAAGAAGAAGTTGGTGCACCACAGCGTTATGCAATCTATCAGAACGATACGTCCGGATAAAGAATGGCGGCTCAGCTCCTTTTCTTCTTCTATATTCGTCCATTCAGTTCCTCGTCTTTCTTGATGATGTATCACTCGTTTGCGAAACTCTTCATCCCATATACGTGCCGTGGCGAGGTAAACAGGGTTGGGAGCGAGGCTGAGCGCCAGTTTTTCCGCATAAGTACTTTTGCCCGAACGGGCTCCGCCGGTGATAAGTATGATTCGTTTCATTGATTTGCTTGAAGTTTACGGGAAGCAAATGTACATGATTTATGTGGCAGTGACAAGAACAGAGCATTTTTTTAGCAATTTCATTTTTTCTTTTTTAAAAGATTTCATTACCTTTGCCAACGTTTTCAGTACAAAGGAAAGCAAACTCTGCGGAAGTAGCTCAGTTGGTAGAGCATCAGCTTCCCAAGCTGAGGGTCGCGGGTTCGAGTCCCGTTTTCCGCTCTGTCTGAGAATTAGGCGGTTACTAATGAAGTAGCTGCCTTTTTTATTTGCTTATGTTAGTTAATACAACAAGCCATACGATGTTAACTTCGTAATGATATGATATTAACTTCTTAGGATGTAATAAGTTAACATCCTTTCCGCATGATTATTAACTTACTGTAACCGATCGGTCATGACGGGGTGTTACGGGAAAAAAGCCTGCATTTATAAACTCCGCAAAAAATAGTGATTACACAATAAACACTTTTCGCACAGAAATTTGTACTTTTGCACTCCGTTTAATGAATCCGAATAGAAAACTTTAAAAACAAAATAGAATGGCAGTAGAATTGAAAGACCTGACCAAACGTAGCGAGAATTATTCTCAGTGGTACAACGAGTTGGTGGTAAAGGCCGATTTGGCAGAGCAGTCGGCTGTGCGCGGATGTATGGTAATCAAGCCTTACGGATACGCAATTTGGGAGAAGATGCAGCGTCAGCTGGACGATATGTTCAAGGAAACAGGACACGTAAACGCTTATTTCCCCTTACTTATCCCGAAATCATTCCTCAGCCGCGAAGCGGAACACGTGGAAGGCTTTGCCAAAGAGTGTGCCGTAGTAACGCACTATCGTCTGAAGAACGACCCGAATGGCGGCGGCGTAGTGGTAGACCCCGCTGCAAAGTTGGAAGAGGAGCTCATCATCCGTCCCACTTCGGAAACTATCATTTGGAACACCTATAAGAACTGGATTAATTCGTACCGCGACCTGCCTATCCTGTGCAACCAGTGGGCAAACGTATTCCGTTGGGAAATGCGTACCCGTCTGTTCCTTCGTACTGCCGAGTTCTTGTGGCAGGAAGGCCACACGGCGCACGCCACTCGCGAGGAAGCCGAGGAAGAAGCGGTACGTATGCTGAACGTCTACGGTGAGTTTGCCGAGAAATACATGGCAGTGCCCGTCGTTAAGGGTGTGAAATCTGCCAACGAACGTTTTGCAGGTGCTCTCAATACCTATACTATCGAGGCGATGATGCAGGACGGTAAGGCTTTGCAGAGCGGTACTTCCCACTTCCTGGGACAGAATTTCGCCAAAGCTTTCGATGTACAGTTCGTCAACAAAGAGAATAAGCTGGAATATGTATGGGCTACTTCCTGGGGCGTATCTACCCGTTTGATGGGTGCGCTTATCATGACACATTCCGATGATAACGGTCTGGTGCTTCCGCCACACCTGGCCCCGATACAGGTAGTTATCGTGCCTATCTATAAGAATGCCGAAATGCTTGCCAAGATTGACGAGAAGATTGCCGGTATCGTAGCCAAACTGAAATCAATGGGTATCTCGGTGAAGTACGACAATGCCGACAACAAGCGTCCGGGCTTCAAGTTTGCCGATTACGAGGTGAAGGGTGTACCTGTTCGTCTGGTTATGGGCGGTCGTGACCTGGAGAACAATACAATGGAAGTGATGCGCCGTGATACATTGGAAAAAGAAACCCGTTCTTGCGACGGTATCGAAGAATACGTAAAAGACCTGCTCGAAGAAATTCAGGCAAATATCTATAAGAAAGCGTTGGATTATCGCAACAGCCGCATTACTGTGGTAGACAGCTACGACGAGTTCAAGGAAAAGATTGAAGAGGGCGGCTTTATCCTGGCTCACTGGGACGGTACAACCGAGACCGAAGAGAAGATAAAGGAAGAAACCAAAGCTACCATCCGCTGTATTCCGTTTGAATCTTTCGTACCGGGCGATAAGGAGCCGGGCAAGTGTATGGTTACCGGTAAGCCGTCTGCCTGCCGCGTGATATTCGCACGTTCTTATTAATCGGATATTTTCATCCTGCGGAACGGATTTTTCCGTCCCGCGGTACCAATCAACTCATCCCGTGAGACGAATCCGTTCATCTTACGGGATGATTTTTTTTATCCCGTGAGATAAAATTGTAACCTTTCCCACATACATCTGAAACAGCTTTCGGACATCTTTGTATCGTCAAAAAGAAAAGAGATATGAACATGAAACCGAATGGAAACGATTACACCGTAGAGGCGGCTGCCGGCGGTGACTTTTACCGAAAACGTGTAAAGTAAACAACATACAAACTGTACAAAGATGAAAGTTCTTTTTATTGTTCAAGGAGAGGGGCGGGGACATCTCACCCAAGCCATTGCCATGGAAAGGCTTCTGCGCCGCAACGGACATGAAGTCGTGGAAGTGCTGGTGGGTAAAAGCAATTCCCGTCATCTGCCCGGATTCTTCAATCGCAGTATTCAGGCTCCGGTGAAGCGCTTTCTCAGTCCGAATTTCCAGCCGACACCTGCCAATAAGCGGGTGAGCCTGTCGCGCAGTGTGGCGTACAACCTTGTCAAAGTACCGGCCTATCTGCAAAGTATGCGCTACATTCATCGGCGCATCAAGGAAACCGGCGCGGAACTGGTCATTAACTTTTATGAACTGCTGGCCGGACTTACTTATCTGGCGTTTCGTCCGTCCGTGCCTCAAATCAGTATCGGTCACCAGTACCTCTTTCTGCATCGCGATTTCGGATTTCCCGCCAAGAGCCGGTGCGGTTTGTGGCTTCTGCGTTTCTTCACCCGGCTCACCTGCATAGGAGCATCCCAAAAGCTTGCGCTCTCCTTTCGTGAAATGGAAGACGATGAACGTGCCCGTATTCGTGTCGTACCTCCGCTGCTTCGCCGTGAAGTGCTTTCCTGCGAGAGCGTAGAGGGTGATTATCTGCACGGATATATGGTGAATGCCGGTTTCGGCGAAAACATAAAGGCGTGGCATAGGGAACATCCGGAAGTGCCGCTCCATTTCTTTTGGGACAAGCAGGATGAAGCGGAAGTGTGTAAGGTGGATGATACGCTGAGCTTTCATCAGATTGACGATATGAAGTTTCTTCACTATATGGCGGGGTGCAGGGCGTATGCCACAACCGCAGGGTTTGAATCGGTTTGCGAAGCGATGTATCTGGGCAAGCCTTTACTGATGGTTCCCGCACATATCGAGCAGGATTGTAACGCATACGATGCCGCCCGTACAGGAGCGGGCGTTGTTTCTGACGAATTCGATTTGCGGCGGTTGCTGAACTTCTCCGAGAATTATAGGCCGGACGCGCATTTCCGCTATTGGGTGCAAAGCTGCGACCGACGGATAATGCATCATATAGAGGCGGCTATGTGCTTGTCACACTATCCCTCTCCGGCCTTTCCTTATCCGTGTTGCAGTCTGTCCGATGTGGCGCTGTGATACTTGTTGCATACGGTATGGGTAGTGAAGTGATGCCATACCGCATGCGTGATAAATATCAGTCCTTACGCTTCTCCTTCAATCTCTTTAGCTTCCACTTGTTCCAGAAGAGCAACTCATTCCATTTATTGAAGTCTTTCTTGAAGACGATACCTATGCCCTGAGTGGTGAGGTTGGTCTTGGTGTAGTAGCGGTCGTTGGTTTCGTTATACGCTTTCAGGCGTATGTCACCGGAACGGTTTACGAGCCATTCGGCCTGAAAGTCACCTACGAAGTTCGTGTTTGCCATCGGGTTGTCGCGATAGCCGAAGTTACCGTTGATAAGCAGGCGGTTGTTCAGCAGTTGCCCGGAGAGCATTGTCTCGAATTCCATGTCGGTCCAGCCTTTTTCTCCGGTACTGAAGTTCGTGCCGAAGTTCCAGTTGTTGCTGTCTATAATCTGTGAAAGCGCATTGTTCAACTGTCCGGACAGGGTGGAAGACAGTACGCTCGACATCATGTTGGAGTTGCCGGTGGCATCCACATTCTCCGGGGTATAGAACTTGCCGATACCCAGCAGGTAGAGTATCTGCATATTCATCTGCTCGTCCGTAGGGATATAGTTACGCACCAATGCCTGCACTTCATCGCGCTCGTTGGGCAGTTCCAGGCTCATTTTGATGTCCGGCGAGGTGAGTTGTCCGGTCAGAGCCATAAGGCAGTTTACCTTGATGCTGGTTTGATTGACGTAGTTGCCGGCGTCGGGTACAAGGTCGTTCAGCGAAGCGGAGTTCACGAGGTAGCCGGCCTGGATGTCGAGGGTGGCATCGAGCGGCGGTCCGTTGAAGGTGATGGTACTTCCGTCTTTGATGATGAAGTCCTTGCGGATTACTTCCTGCAAACTGAATTTATACACTCCCTGACTGATGCGATAACTGCCGAACATCTTCACATCTCCCTTATTGTAGAATTCGGTACGGATGTTCCCCGTACCTTTTCCGCTGATGTAGTCGCCTGCAATGGGGTCCATGATAATTTTCATGGTAGCGTCCGGGGTGGCGTCTATCAAGAGATTCAGACGGATATCGGTATCGCTTTCCTTTTCCCGGACTTCTTTCTGGGCTTGCTCGAACTCGGATATAAGTACGATGGAATCTTGGAGTACGCGGCGGGGCGTCTTGTCTACGAAGCGTATAAACTGGTTGCTGACTGCCGAGGCGACACCCTCTTTCATATAGGTGAAGTTGGTGTTGCGGTTGGTGGTCATTGCCACGTCGATGTTTACTCCCTCGGCTGCATTACCGGCAATGGTGGCGTTACCCGTACCATATACCGTGCCGTAGAAAGGAAAATCGGGAGACTCTTTGGTGTTCATTACCAGCATATTGTTGACATCGAATTGGAAACGGTATTCCAGATTCTTGAAATGTCGGTAATGCAGGTAGCCGTTGGCTCTTCCCTGATGTCCTTGCGTGTCAAAGATGCGGTTGTTGCGGAAAGTAAGCCCGCCCGGTTCGATAAGTATGCTGTCTTTCAGCGAGAAAGTGGTGTTGAGCACATCTACCTTTAGGGAAGCATCGCCAAACACACGCCCTTCCATTGTCAGCGCTTTGAATTTGCCGTAGAAATGTACGTGGCCGCTGGCGCGTCCGTTGAATTCGGGCGTGATGCTTTGCATATAGTGGTGGATGAACTTCAGGTTGGTACTGTCGGCCTCGATTTGCAAATCGAGCGAGCTGGTGGGCTTTATGGGGTAAATGTAGCCGTACACATGGCTCTTGGCGATGTCTTTCTCGCGTATGCGGGCATCCAGATAGATGCCTTTTACGTCGTGATGCCATTCTCCGTGTATGTTGGCATCACCTAAAAGTCCTTCGTTCAAGCCGAGGTTGCGGATGAACAGGTCGGTGCTCATTACGGGGGTTTTAAGTACGCCGCTGGCGTATGCAGGGCCGGTGGCTTCACCTTTGAAGTTGACGCCCAGGTCGGCTATGTCGAATACATAGCCTATGTTTATCTCTTTCAGGTTCAGGCGTACGGTGTCCTGCGGCTGTTCGGATACGGTTCCGTTGATACGTAAATGACGCTCTTTATGACTGAAATAGAAATTGTTGACATGTATCTTGCCCGAGTCCACAACGATTTGTGACGGGTGTATCTTCCAGATAGTGTCGTTGAGGATTACATTCGTCTCCTGCACATTGACAATCGTCTTCAGGGCGGGAATGTCTTTCTTGCCTTTGCGGACGGGCTTATGCTGTTTATCGTTATCCGTTTCTTGCGATGATTGTCGGATGAATTGCGTTACGGCTGCCAATTTGCCGCTGTATGTTACGGCGCTGCTGTTTCCCCAGTTGAAGATGGCTTGTATCTGGTCGTCTTTGGCCTTGGCTTCCAAAGCGACATTCATCGCGCCGGTTGCTTTCCGGTTAGTAAAGCGGACTTTTGCCTGGAACTGTTCGCCCGGATTTTCGCAGAGAATCACTCCCGATTCAAAGAACTTTTCTCCGTAGCTCAGTCGCGGGAAGTAACCTTCCATGCGCAGGCGTTGCGCTTTGTCGTTGAAGTAGCCTTTCAGCGTGGAGTGGGTATATACTTTCAGCGGTATCTGGAATACGGTGGACAGTATCTCCGTATTGTAGATGTGCAGGTCGAAATAGAAGTTGTTTTCGGTTTCCCGGGGTTTCTTGTCCGGCAATATCAAGGCGGGGATGTAACGCCGCATGATGTTGAGTACGCTGGTAGGCAGGGTCTGATAGGAGTAGTCCCCTTCGATAGTGCCTCGCAGGAAGTTGGAATTGATAGTCAGCCGTTTCTGACGCTCGTCATTCTGAGTGGCGGCAATCCGCAGGTTGTCCATGAAGAAGCTCTGGTCGGGAGCGGTGTATTGCAGGCTGTCAATGTTGATTTCACCGTTCATGTCGTTAATGGAACTTCCGGTGAAGTCGGCTTTTATCTTTACGGATATTTCCGTGTCCTTGTATTTGGGAGTAAGATGAAGGGTGTTCGGACGGAAATGGTCGACATCGGCGCGGAAGTTGAATGTCGGGATTTTGCCGGCTGTGTTGATGGAGCCGTTCAGTTGTATGGCGCCGTTCTCGTCGTCGAATGACACGTTTCCGTTGAAGCCGCCTTGTTTGTATTCACCGTCCAAAGTGATGTTTTCGTAGGTGTAGTCACTGTAATCTATGGACGCAACAAGCCCTTTCATCGTAACGGACGGGTATCTCTTGGCGTAATGGCTGCCTTTGACATCCATGTTGAAAGTAACTTTCCCGAATTTGTCGTTAGCCAACAGTTTGCCCAGCTCGAATTCCGCGGTCTTTACCGCGCCGGAATAGGAGAAATATCCCTTTTCCTTATCGGAACTGAACTTGACGTCTGTCTTTACAGTACCTATGTCCGTACGCACTTCACCGTAGGTAACCAAATCCGTGAAGTACCCGGATATTTCTCCCCGGAAGGATATCGTACCCAAATGCTGTAAGGCCGGCGGAACTCCTTTATAGTCTTTGCTCAGGTTGCGGACAAAGAATGCGATGCCGTCCGGATCGGCGTATAAATTGGACAGATTGCCGAATATATAAGCGTCTTGAGGATGTGAGAGGTCTTGCAAAGACACATCGCCTTTCAGCAGGAAATGGTTGTCGGCGGAGATTAGCAGCTTTGGGCAATTAAGCTGGTTGACCGTTCCGTCGGCTTCCGTTTCCAGTCGTAGTTTTTCTTTGAAAGGTTTGAAAGCGGGTACAAAAGCCGACAAGTCCTGCAACACGACTTCCGAAGGCAGCATACGGAATGAGAAGCGGACGTCATCGGCGAAATTGCCGAGAGAACCCAGACTGTCATACTCCATACGGATAGTATCCATTGCCAGGGAAGTGTTGGGTAAATCAATGGCAAAGTTCTCTATCCGCATGTTTTGGTTGTTGGCTACTATCTTAAGGCTCAGCTTCTTCAATTCAAAGCCGGAGTGTTCCTCTTCAACACTCATCCGCTTGATGGCGGCATTGATTGAGTCGCTTTGAAGCGCTTTCAGTGAGATGTTGGCAAGGATATTGGACAGACGGATGTGCTGCGGATTAAACTTTCCCGGAGTTTTTCCGGCAGAGAGGACATCATAGGATATTCTTCCGCGACGTATCAGCAGTGAGTTGATGCGAAGGTCCAGATTGCTCTTTTTCTTAACGGTGTCTTTGGAAGCGAAAGCGTCGAGTATAAACTGAAAATTGGTTTCAGCCTGTGGCGTAGGTCTTTCCAGATTGGCATTGAAACTGAACAGTTGCACGTTTCCGATGGATATTTTTCCGTTGAACAAGGGGAGTATCTCGAACTTGGCCGACAGACGGCCTATTTTCAGCAACTCTTTCCCCGATTGGTCGTTCAGTATTAAGTCATCAATGATGATTCGGTTCAGCAGGCCTATGTTTATCTGCCCTACAGTAAGCCGGCTGCCCAGTACGGAACTCAGTTCCTGGGCTACGAGTACGGACATCCGGTGCTGGACATAAGGAATGTTCAGCAATAAAATTATCCCGATATAGAGTCCCAATACTATACCGATTACCCAGCGTACTGTCGTTTTCAGCGTTCTGATAGGCGATTAATTTTTTGTTCAGCCAACAAAAATATGAAATAATACGTTATGGATACTACTTTTATCACTACTTTTGCAGCGTTTAAACGTAAATAAACACTATGAGTACAATAATCTTAGGAATAGAATCTTCATGCGATGACACTTCTGCAGCAGTCATCAAGGACGGCTACCTGCTATCGAATGTCGTGGCCAGCCAGGCAGTTCATGAGGCTTATGGCGGGGTAGTGCCCGAATTGGCTTCACGTGCGCATCAACAGAATATAGTGCCGGTGGTGCACGAGGCGTTGAAGCGTGCCGGAGTTACCAAAGAGGAACTGAGCGCTGTGGCGTTTACGCGCGGTCCGGGATTGATGGGTTCTTTGTTGGTAGGCGTGTCGTTTGCCAAAGGGTTCGCCCGTTCTTTGGGTATTCCCATGGTGGATGTTAATCATTTGACAGGACATGTGTTAGCTCATTTCATTAAAGCGGAAGGTGAAGATAATGTGCAGCCTGAGTTTCCTTTCCTTTGCTTGCTGGTCTCCGGTGGAAATTCCCAGATTATTTTGGTGAAAGCTTACAATGACATGGAAATCTTGGGGCAGACAATCGATGATGCCGCAGGTGAAGCCATTGATAAATGTTCCAAGGTAATGGGTTTGGGTTATCCCGGCGGACCGATTATCGACAAGCTTGCACGCCAGGGCAATCCTAAAGCGTTTACTTTCAGCAAACCTCATATTCCGGGGCTGGATTACAGCTTCAGCGGACTGAAAACCTCATTCCTGTATTCGTTGCGGGACTGGATGAAAGATGATCCCGATTTCATCGAACATCACAAGACGGACCTGGCCGCTTCGCTGGAAGCTACTGTCGTCGATATATTAATGGATAAATTGCGTAAAGCCGCAAAGCAATACAACATAAAGGAAGTGGCCGTTGCAGGCGGTGTATCGGCCAATAACGGCTTGCGCAACTCTTTCCGCGAGCATGCCGAAAAGTATGGTTGGAATATATTCATTCCTAAATTCAGCTATACAACGGATAATGCCGCAATGATTGCCATTACCGGATATTTTAAGTATTTGGATAAGGATTTCTGCCCGATAGAGGCTCCGGCTTATTCACGTGTCACTTTGTAAGGTTCTATATATAATAAGGTATGAAACCGGAAGAGGAGATAGGAGAATTGTTGAAAGCGAAGAATTTGTCCCTTTCCACCGCTGAAAGTTGTACCGGCGGCGGAATAGCAGCCTTGATAACTTCGGTTCCGGGGAGCTCGGAGTATTTTAATGGCGGCATTGTAGCGTATTCTAATGAAATAAAGAAGGATTTGCTTCATGTTTCCGCCGAAACTCTGGCTGAATATGGCGCGGTGAGCCGGGAAACCGTTATCGAAATGGTGAAAGGTGCGATGAAAACGCTGAAAACGGATTGTGCGGTTGCCACCTCTGGTATTGCAGGTCCCGGTGGCGGTACACCGGAAAAACCGGTAGGTACGGTGTGGATAGCCGCTGCATATAAAAATGACATCGTAACCATGAAGCAGGAAGGAGACCGCGGAAGAGCGGGAAATGTACAGTCGGCTATTCAAAATGCCCTGTCGATGCTCTGTGACAAGCTAAAATGAGGAAAAAATGTTCTCGCACAATGAATTATTTTAGGAAAAACTTGTTTTGTAACGATAAAAGTGCTTACTTTGCGCTCTGTTTGAAATAAGTATAGATAAAAACTATAAAATAAAGATAGAAATGTCGAAGATTTGTCAAATTACCGGAAAGAAAGCCATGATTGGCAACAATGTTTCACACTCAAAGAGAAGAACAAAAAGAACCTTTGATTTGAACTTGTTTAACAAGAAGTTCTATTATGTAGAACAGGACTGCTGGATCAGTCTGAGCATTTGCGCTAACGGCCTGCGCATTATTAATAAAAAAGGTTTGGATGCTGCTTTGAAGGATGCAGTAGCTAAAGGTTATTGTGATTGGAAAAGCATTAAAGTAATTGGCTAAAAGTAGAGGAGAATACTGATTATGGCAAAGAAAGCAAAAGGTAACAGAGTACAGGTGATTCTGGAATGCACGGAACACAAGGATAGCGGTATGCCGGGAACTTCTCGTTATATTACGACGAAGAACAGAAAGAATACTACCGAGAGATTGGAATTGAAGAAATACAATCCGATTCTGAAGAGAGTAACAGTACACAAAGAAATCAAATAATAATAGTATAACCCCATGGCAAAGAAAACAGTAGCAAGTTTGCACGATGGTTCTAAAGAAGGTCGTGCTTATACGAAAGTTATCAAGATGGTTAAGTCTCCGAAGACCGGCGCTTACATCTTCGATGAGCAAATGGTTCCTAACGAAAAAGTACAAGACTTTTTCAAAAAATAAGATAAATGCAGTTGCTGTGAAGCACTGATTACTTATAAAGCTCCTCTCACCGAATCTATCGGTGGGGGGATTTTTTTGTTATTAAATCGCTTCAACTTTTATTATTTGTTAGTTTTGTTATATCTTTGTAGCATAATGTATTGTACAAAAAGGTAGACTATGGGATTTTTTAGTTTTTTCTCAAAAGAAAAGAAGGAAACGTTAGATAAAGGATTATCTAAAACAAAGGAAAGTGTATTCGGCAAGATAGCTCGTGCTGTGGCTGGAAAGTCGAAAGTGGACGATGAAGTGCTGGATAATCTGGAAGAGGTGTTGATTACTTCGGATGTGGGTGTGGAAACTACGTTGAAGATAATTGAACGTATCGAGAAGCGTGCCGCAGATGAAAAATATATGAACGCGCAGGAATTGAATATGATTTTGCGCGATGAAATCGCTGCTTTGTTGACTGAGAATAACTCGGACGATGTAGATGATTTTGAAACTCCGATTACGAAGAAACCTTATGTTATTATGGTGGTCGGAGTGAATGGCGTAGGAAAGACTACAACCATCGGTAAATTGGCTTATCAATTTAAGAAAGCCGGTAAATCTGTTTATTTGGGTGCGGCCGATACTTTCCGTGCGGCAGCGGTAGAACAGTTGGTGATATGGGGCGAGCGTGTAGGTGTTCCTGTTATAAAGCAAAAAATGGGTGCCGACCCTGCTTCCGTGGCATTTGATACTTTAAGCTCTGCGGTAGCCAATAATGCCGATGTGGTGATTATTGATACGGCCGGACGTCTGCATAACAAAGTAGGCTTGATGAATGAGCTGACTAAGATTAAGAATGTAATGAAAAAAGTCGTACCTGATGCTCCCAATGAGGTATTGCTTGTTTTGGACGGTTCCACCGGACAAAATGCATTCGAGCAGGCCAAGCAGTTTACTTTGGCTACGGAAGTTACGGCAATGGCTGTAACCAAGTTGGATGGAACGGCTAAAGGCGGTGTTGTGATAGGTATTTCCGATCAGTTCAAAATTCCGGTAAAATATATCGGTCTGGGAGAAGGTATGGAAGATTTGCAGGTGTTCCGTAAAAAAGAGTTTGTCGATTCGTTGTTTGGGGGAAATGCATGAAACGGAAAACCATTGATATTATAACATTAGGTTGTTCTAAAAATTTGGTGGATTCGGAGCATTTGATGCGTCAATTGGAAGAAGCGGGTTTTCATGTGACGCATGATGCCGAACGTCCGAAAGGACAGATTGCGGTAATTAATACTTGCGGTTTCATCGGTGATGCAAAGGAAGAGTCCATTAATATGATTCTTGAATTTGCGCAGGCCAAGGAAGAAGGGAGTTTGGAGAAACTCTATGTCATGGGCTGCCTGTCGGAACGTTATCTGAAAGAACTGGCCATTGAAATTCCTCAGGTTGACAAGTTTTACGGCAAGTTCAACTGGAAAGAACTGTTGCGGGATTTGGGCAAGGCATATCATGATGAACTGCACATAGAGCGTACATTGACCACTCCCCGGCATTATGCATATCTGAAAATATCGGAAGGATGCGACCGCAAATGTTCGTATTGCGCTATTCCTATTATTACGGGGCGGCATATATCGCGTCCGATGGAAGAAATTCTGGATGAGGTGAAATATCTCGTAGCTCGTGGAGTGAAAGAGTTTCAGGTTATTGCGCAAGAGTTGACCTACTATGGCGTGGATTTGTATAAAAAGCAGATGTTGCCCGAATTAATCGAAAGAATCTCCGAAATACCGGGTGTGGAATGGATACGCTTGCACTATGCCTATCCGGCTCACTTTCCTATGGATTTGTTCCGGGTAATGCGCGAACGTCCTAATGTCTGTAAATATATGGATATCGCTTTGCAGCATATCAGTGATAATATGCTGGATAAAATGCGCCGCCATGTAACTAAGGAAGAAACTTATCGGCTGATAGAAAAATTCCGTGAAGAAGTTCCCGGTATTCATTTGCGTACTACCCTGATGGTAGGGCATCCCGGAGAAACGGAAGCGGACTTTGAGGAATTGAAAGAATTTGTCCGCAAGGTGCGTTTCGATAGAATGGGTGCGTTTGCGTATTCCGAAGAAGAGGGAACGTATGCTGCGGCCCATTATGAAGATGTCATTCCCCAAGAAGTGAAACAAGCTCGTTTGGATGAGTTGATGTCTATTCAGCAAGGTATTTCAGCAGAACTGAGCGCGGCAAAAGTAGGTAAGCGGATGGATGTGATAATCGACCGTCTGGAAGGTGATTATTATATCGGACGCACAGAATTTGACTCTCCCGAGGTGGATCCGGAAGTATTGATTGAGTGCGGAGATAAGGTTTTGGAGATTGGTAACTTTTACCGGGTGGAGATAATAAACTCCGATGATTTCGACCTTTTTGGCCGAATTCTTTAAAGATTTTTTCTGAACTTCTTGTATATATGGGGAAGATTTGCTAATATAGCACCGTAGTTCACAATTTTAAAGCTTGGATTTTGAATAACAAAGAATTTACTTCTGAATTGTCACGACGATTGGGGTATACTTTAAAGGATACCTCGGAATTGGTTACATCTTTGTTGTCGGATATGACGCGGCAGTTGGAGGACGGGAATACGATTTCCGTACAAGGCTTTGGAACATTCGAAGTTAAAAAGAAAGCGGAACGTATATCTGTCAATCCTACAACGAAGCAACGTATGTTGGTTCCGCCGAAACTGGTGTTGACCTATAAGCCCAGTACGTTGTTAAAAGATAAGTTTAAGTAGTCTTTCTTTTAAAATCTCCCATATTATGAATGAAAAACTAAACATACAGGACTTGATTGACTTGCTGGCTGAAAAGCATGGCATGAGCAAGAAGAATGCTGATAGTTTTGTGAAGGAATTTTTCCAGTTGATAGAAGAAGCGCTGGAAAAAGACAAATATGTGAAGATAAAGGGATTGGGGGCTTTTAAGCTGATTGATGTGGAAAGCCGTGAAAGTGTCAATGTCAATACCGGAGAACGTTTTGAGATACAAGGACATACTAAAGTTTCGTTTACTCCGGAACCTGCTCTGAAAGATATTATCAATAAGCCGTTTTCGCATTTTGAAACGGTTGTGCTCAATGACGGCACTGTTTTGGAAGATACCCCTATAGATAGCGGCAATGAGGATGAGGAAGAAGCAGAGCAAAAGACAGAAGGGGGGGTGTCGGGAGAAGCTGAAGGTTCTCAAGGTGTGAAAGACGCCGTAAACGTGCCCCCGGTAGAAGTTGTACGGGAAGCAATTGCGGATATTCCTGAAGAAATAGAAACTCCGAAAGAAACTGAAAGTTTGGTGGAAACGAGTTCTTCGGAAGAAACGAAAAGTTGCTCGGAGGAAATTACTGTAAGTCCGGAAGAAAAAGCTGTGGAAACCCTTTCTGCCACTTCGGAAGAGGAGGTCGGTGTTGAAGAAACGAAAGCTGCGAAGACTGATGGACCGACGGAATCTTCTACAATGAAATACTTTATCGGCATTGTTGTTCTTGTTGTACTGTTGTGCGCGGGAACTGTCGTCTATTTGTATTATCCGGATCTGTTTGATAAATTATCAACCAAACCACCGGTAGAAGAAATTGTTGATGCCGAAGTCGATAAACAGACGGATGATGCCGCTTTAACAGATAGTATTGCCGATAAAGATACTGTAATTGTTGCAAAAGCGGATACGGTTTCGATGAAGCCTGCGGTGGAACCCGTAACCAAAAAGCCGGATGTATCGGCTGTTGTCAAAGAATCTGCCGCAGTTGCCGCACCTGTATCACAACCTAAAAAACAACCCGGAATCGCGTATGTTCCCGATTCCACCAATTATACTATCGTGGGAACGGAAACTACGTATACAATTAAGCCCGGAGAGACATTGACCAGAGTTGCCCTTCGTTTTTACGGTACTAAGGCGCTTTATCCATATATAGTAAAGCATAATCCGGGTGTTATTAAAAAACCGGATAATGTACCTGCGGGTACCACTATAAAGATACCGAAATTAGCGAAGAAGCAGTAAAAATATTACTGCTTCTTTTTTTGTTAAATACTAAACTCTATGAAAGTAGTTTAATCTAAAGGTTTCACATAGTTTTTTAATAAAAATTAGTTGCTATGGTTAATTTATTCCCGTACTTTTGGAAGCAAAATATAATTACCGGCGTTCAGTCGGGGTAAAATGAAAATTAAACATTAAAAATACATTGATTTATGGCTGAAACAATTGATATCCGCGAATTGAACGAGCGGATTGAAAGACAAAGTGCTTTCGTTACCAATCTTACTACGGGCATGGACCAGGTTATTGTAGGACAAAAGCACCTGGTAGAGTCGTTGTTAATCGGTTTATTGTCTGACGGACATGTATTGCTGGAAGGTGTGCCCGGTTTGGCAAAAACATTAGCAATCAAGACACTGGCTTCATTAATCGATGCGCAATATAGCCGCATTCAGTTTACGCCGGACTTGTTGCCGGCAGACGTTATCGGTACAATGGTTTACAGTCAGAAAGACGAGACTTTCCAAGTAAAGAAAGGTCCTGTGTTTGCTAATTTTGTCTTGGCAGATGAAATTAACCGTGCTCCGGCCAAAGTGCAGAGTGCTTTGCTGGAAGCCATGCAGGAGCGTCAGGTCACCATAGGTAAGGAAACTTTCAAGCTGCCCGAACCTTTCTTGGTACTTGCAACCCAGAATCCTATTGAACAAGAAGGTACATATCCATTGCCGGAAGCCCAGGTAGACCGTTTCATGCTGAAAGTTGTGATCGACTATCCTAAATTGGAAGAAGAAAAACTGATTATACGTCAGAATATAAACGGGGATAAGCTGAGTGTGAAGCCTATCTTGAAAGCTGACGAGATTATCGAGGCGCGTAAAGTGGTGCGTCAGGTATATCTGGATGAAAAGATTGAGAAATACATTGTCGATATTGTATTCGCAACCCGTTATCCGGAGAAGTACGATTTGAAGGAACTGAAGGATATGATCGGATTCGGCGGCTCACCCCGTGCGTCCATAAACCTGGCACTGGCTGCCCGCAGTTATGCTTTCATCAAACGTCGCGGTTATGTTATTCCGGAAGATGTGCGTGCTGTGGCACATGATGTACTGCGTCACCGTATCGGCTTGACTTATGAGGCTGAAGCAAGTAATATGACTTCGGACGAAATCGTCAGCAAGATATTGAATAAGGTTGAAGTGCCCTAACACGTGGCAAATGCATCCGAAACTCCGGGAATCAGCCGGCATAACCCCTGAGGTTTACACTCGTAATCCCCGGTTTTTTGCCAGCAAACCTTAGGCTTATAGGACGTAAACTTAAGGGTATTCCTGTCGGGAGCAAATGCTAAGGTCTTTTGTTAATGGGATTATTTTAAATAAATCAATGGAAACAACAGAACTCTTAAAAAAAGTCCGTCAAATTGAAATAAAGACACGCGGATTATCCAATAATATCTTTGCAGGCCAGTATCATTCGGCTTTCAAAGGTAGAGGTATGGCTTTCTCCGAAGTGCGTGAATATCAGTTTGGCGACGATATACGCGACATAGACTGGAATGTAACGGCCCGTTTTCATAAACCTTTTGTGAAGGTGTTTGAAGAAGAACGTGAACTGACTGTAATGTTGCTGGTAGATGTTTCCGGTAGTTTGGAATTCGGTACGGTAAAGCAGATGAAGAAAGATATGGTGACGGAAATTGCTGCTACGTTGGCTTTTTCTGCCATTCAGAACAACGATAAGATTGGCGTTATCTTCTTTTCAGACCGGATAGAAAAGTTCATTCCACCCAAGAAAGGGCGTAAACATATACTATATATCATTCGTGAGTTGCTCGATTTCCATCCGGAAAGTCGCCGAACCAATATCCGTCTCGGTTTGGAGTATCTAACGAATGTCATGAAGCGTCGTTGTACTGCTTTTGTTTTATCAGACTTTATCGATCAGGAGAGTTTTAAAAATGCCATGACTATCGCCAATCGTAAGCATGATGTCGTGGCTATCCAAGTATACGACCGTCGTGTGGAAGAATTGCCGGCCGTAGGTCTGATGAAAATAAAAGATGCGGAAACAGGACATGAGCAGTGGATTGACACTTCTTCGCGTGCTGTACGGCGTGCTCACCATGATTGGTGGGTAAACAAACAGGTGGAACTGAACGATACGTTTACCAAAAGCAATGTAGACAATGTGTCGGTACGTACGGATCAGGACTATGTTAAGGCATTGATGAATTTATTTGCGAAAAGAAATTAATCGGAAAATGAAAAGATATTTATTTCTGATAACATTATTGGCAGTATTGACGGGTAGGACAGTAGCCCAGTCGGTGACGGTGGATGCTACAATTGATTCCTTGCAAATCCTTATTGGAGAGCAGGCTAAAATTAAGCTCCAAGTATCATTGGACACCGATAAGCGTGCTATTTTTCCCGTTTATACCGATACTTTGGTGCGTGGAGTGGAGATTATCGATATAGCCAAGCCGGATACGCAAATGCTGAATGACGGCAGGCGCTCGCTGATTACCCAGGAGTATACTGTTACTTCCTTTGACTCGGCACTCTATTATTTGCCGCCAATGGAAGTGCTTGTCGATAATAAGGCATACCGTTCCAAGGCTTTGGCGTTAAAGGTGTATTCCATGCCGGTGGATACATTGCATCCCGATCAGTTCTTCGGCCCGAAACCGGTAATGAAAGCGCCTTTTGCGTGGGAAGACTGGTATATGGCTATCGCTTGTGCCGTACTGTTCACTCCGTTTCTGCTATTGCTTATCTACCTCGTGAAACGTATCCGTGATAACAAACCGATTATACGTAAGGTGAAAGTCGAGCCTAAATTACCGCCACATCAATTGGCAATGCAGGAGATAGAACGCATCAAGAGTGAGAAGGTATGGCAGAAGGGGCAGTCGAAGGAATATTATACGGAATTGACAGATGCTATTCGTACTTATATAAAAGATCGTTTCGGCTTCAATGCATTGGAGATGACTTCTTCTGAAATCATTGATAAGCTATTGGAAATGAATGATAAGGATGCGATATCCGATTTGCGTACTCTATTCCAGACCGCGGATTTAGTGAAGTTTGCCAAGCATAACCCGCTGATGAATGAGAATGACGCTAATTTGATTAATGCGATTGACTTCATCAACGATACGAAAGAGAAAGAAGATGAAAATGCTAAACCGCAACCTACTGAGATTACTGTTATTGAAAAACGTTCTTTGCGTACCAAGATATTGCTTGTCGCAGGAATTGTTGCTTTAGCGGCGGCTCTTGTCGGTTCTCTGGTATATATAGGTTTGGAGTTGTACAACTATTTTGCCTGATGCAAAAGTGGAAGTGCGCTTTAATCATAAATCGTAATTTGTAAAATTGTAAATATCATGGTTTTTGCCAATATTGAATATTTATTTTTGCTACTGCTGCTTATACCTTATATAGTATGGTATATCATGAAGAGGAAGAATAGTGAGGCTACGCTTCAGATTTCGGACGCTCGTGTTTATGCACATACCCCTAAGAGCTATAAGAACTATTTGCTGCATGCGCCGTTTGCATTGCGGATAATTGCTTTAGCGCTGATTATTATTGTTTTATCCCGTCCGCAAACTACCGATAGCTGGCAGAATAGCGAAATAGAGGGTATTGATATAATGCTTGCTATCGATGTTTCTACCAGTATGTTGGCCGAGGATTTGAAACCTAACCGCTTGGAAGCGGCCAAGGATGTGGCGGCCGAGTTCATTAATGGCCGTCCGAATGATAATGTCGGTATCACGCTGTTTGCCGGAGAGAGTTTTACGCAGTGTCCGCTGACGGTAGACCATGCCGTTCTGCTGAATTTGATAAAAGACGTAAAGTGTGGTCTTATCGAGGATGGTACGGCAGTGGGAATGGGTATTGCCAATGCGGTTACCCGACTGAAAGACAGTAAAGCCAAATCTAAAGTAATCATTCTATTGACAGACGGTACGAATAACAGAGGAGAGATATCTCCGTTGACGGCCGCCGAGATAGCAAAAAGTTTTGGTATCCGTGTTTATACTATCGGTGTAGGAACCAACGGTATGGCTCCATATCCTTATCCGGTAGGCGGAACCGTGCAATATGTCAATATGCCGGTTGAGATTGATGAAAAGACTCTGACACAAATTGCCGGAACAACGGATGGCAATTATTTTCGTGCTACGAGCAATTCGAAGCTGAAAGAGGTATATGAGGAAATAGACAAGCTGGAGAAAACGAAACTGAATGTAAAAGAATATAGTAAACGTCAGGAAGAATATCGTTGGTTTGCGCTGGCGGCTTTCTTGTGTGTGCTGTTGGAAGTTTTGTTGCGTAACTCTATATTGAAGAAGATACCGTAATAATTGCAGACTTTTCCTCTGATATATTTTGTATCGTACGCAAATTTAGTAAATAGTAAATAGTAAATTAGTAAATAAGAAGATGTTTCGATTTGAAGAACCTGCATATTTGTACTTGTTGCTGTTGTTGCCCTTGTTGGCAGCCTTCTACTTATATTCCAATTATCGGCGGCGAAAGAATATCCGTAAATTCGGTGACCCGGTACTGATGGCACAGCTGATGCCGGATGTATCCAAATACCGTCCGGATGTGAAATTTTGGATGGTGTTTGCTGCTATCGGACTGTTTGCCGTACTGTTGGCTCGTCCCCAGTTCGGTTCTAAACTGGAAACAGTGAAGCGTCAGGGAGTGGAAGTGATGATTGCATTGGATATTTCCAATTCGATGTTAGCGCAAGATGTGCAGCCCAGCCGATTGCAGAAGGCGAAGAGACTGGTGGCACAGTTGGTGGATAAAATGGAAAATGATAAGGTAGGTATGATTGTATTTGCAGGTGATGCATTTACGCAACTTCCTATCACAAGTGATTATATATCAGCCAAGATGTTTTTGGAATCCATTGATCCGTCATTGATTTCTAAACAAGGTACGGCAATTGGGGCAGCCATTAATTTAGCCTCCCGCAGTTTTACGCCTCAAGAAGGTGTAGGGCGTGCGGTGATTGTCATAACTGATGGTGAAAACCATGAAGGTGGTGCGGTAGAAGCTGCCAAAGCTGCTGCCGAGAAAGGTATTCAGGTGAATGTACTTGGTGTGGGTATGCCCGAAGGAGCACCTATTCCGGCGGAAGGAACCAATGATTATCGTCGTGACCGTGACGGGAATGTGATTGTAACCCGCCTGAACGAACAGATGTGTCAGGAGATAGCGAAGGCCGGTAATGGTATTTATGTGCGTGTAGACAACACAAACGGCGCTCAAAAGGCGATTAGTCAGGAAGTCAATAAAATGGCGAAGGCTGATGTGGAAACACAGGTATATACAGAATTCAATGAGCAATTCCAGGCTGTGGCATGGATTATTTTATTGTTATTATTGGCTGAAATGCTGATATTGGAACGTAAGAACCCTTTGTTCCGTAATATTCATTTATTTTCCAATAAGAAATGATGCGTATGTTACAGAAGAGATATATAGGATTGGTTTTACTGCTGTTGATGGCAGTTACGGCTTCGGCTCAAAAAGCCGAACGTGATTTTATTCGTAAAGGAAACCGCTTTTTCAAAGACAGCGTGTATGTCAATGCTGAGGTGAATTACCGTAAGGCATTGGAAGTGAACCCTCAGTCTACAGTTTCTATGTTTAATCTTGGAAATACACTGGCGCAGCAGAATAAGTTGCAAGAGGCTATGGAACAATATGTTGCTGCCACGAAAATGGAAAAGAACAAGGATGGATTGGCTCAGATTTATCATAATATGGGAGTGATTTTTCAGTCGCAAAAGGATTATGCAAAGGCGGTAGAAGCATACAAACAGTCATTGCGTAATAATCCGAAGGATGATGAAACACGTTATAATTTGGCTTTGGCTCAGAAGATGTTGAAAGACCAGCAGCAGAACCAGCAAAATCAAGATCAAAATCAACAGCAGCAGAAGCAAGATCAACAAGAGGATAAGCAAGAGCAGAATAAAGACCAGCAACAGAATAAAGATCAGCAACAACCACCTCAGCCGCAGAAAAAGGACAATGAGATGTCTAAAGAAAATGCCGAACAACTTTTGAATTCTGTGATGCAGGATGAAAAAGACGTACAGGATAAGGTTAAAAAACAGCAAGTTATCCAAGGTGGTCGTTTAGAAAAGGATTGGTAATAAATATAATAAGAAATATATATGAGAAAAATAGTTTTCTTATGGATGGCACTGATGATAGTCAGTATACATGCTTTTGCCGATGGTAAGGTATCGTTTACTGCGTCTGCCCCTGATGCTGTGGCGGTAGGTGATCAGTTCAGGCTATCATATACAGTGACTACACAGAAAGTGAGGGACTTCCGGACTCCTTCCATAAAAGGATTTGATGTGCTTATGGGGCCGAGTCGTTCCCAACAAAAAAGTGTACAGATTATTAATGGGGAAACAACCTCTACCAGCAGTATTACATTTACATACATTTTAATGGCTACTGCAGAGGGGAGTTTTACTATTCCAGGGGCCACTATAACGGCTGAAGGTAATCAGATGGTTTCCAATTCTGTACACATAAATGTACTTCCTGCCGACCAAGCGGGCGGGGGAGCTTCCGGAAATGGTGGAAGACAAAGCGGTTCGACAAGCCGTGCTTCATCAGGAACGTCAGTTTCAAATAGTGATTTGTTTATTACTGCTACGGCCAGTAAGACAAATTTATATGAGCAAGAGGCGTTCTTGTTGACGTATAAGATATATACTTTAGTGGATTTGCGTGGTTTTGATAATGTGAAACTTCCTGATTTTAAGGGGTTTCATTCGCAAGAAGTAGAACTGCCTAATGACCGCAAGTGGAGCCTTGAACATTATAAAGGAAGAAACTATCAAACAACTGTATATCGCCAATTTGTACTATTTCCGCAACAATCGGGAAAGATAACCATCGATGCGGCGCGCTTTGACGCATCGATAGCTAAAGCTACTCATGTAGACGATCCTTTTGAGGCATTTTTCAATGGTGGTAATAATTATGTGGAAGTAAAGAAAACGTTAGTGACTCCTCAATTGACAGTTGACGTGAAAGCTTTACCGGAAGGTAAGCCCGCAGGGTTCTCTGGCGGAGTGGGAGAGTTCAGTATTTCTTCTTCTATAAATAGCACGAATGTTAAAACAAATGATGCTGTTACAGTGAAGCTTGTTATTTCCGGTACAGGTAATTTGAAATTAATTTCTACTCCGGAAGTAAAATTCCCTGAAGACTTTGAAGTATATGATCCGAAAGTTGATAATAAGTTTCGTTTGACAAATGCCGGGCTTTCAGGTAGCCAGGTAATTGAGTATCTTGCTATTCCCCGTAATGCGGGAACGTATAAGATTCCGGCTGTGAAGTTCAGTTATTTTGATATTAAATCTCGGGAATATAAGACTTTAACAACCGAGGAATATGAGCTTCATGTTGAAAAAGGTAGCGGTAATGCCGCTCAAACTATTGCCAACTTCACTAATAAGGAAGATTTAAAGGTTCTGAATGAGGATATACGTTATATTAAGCAGAATAACGTAACGCTTTCTCAGAAGGGTGACTTTTTCTTTGGCTCTTTGCTTTGCTGGTTATTCTATATTGTGCCTGGTATTGCATTTATCCTATTCTTTGTTATTTATCGTAAACAAATTGCTGCCAATGCCAATGTTGCTAAAATGCGTACGAAGAAAGCAAATAAAGTAGCTGTAAAACGTATGAAGCTGGCTGGTAAATTATTGGTTGATAATAAGAAAGATGCCTTTTATGATGAGGTTTTGAAGGCATTGTGGGGGTATATTAGTGATAAGTTGAGTATTCCGGTTTCACGTTTGTCTAAAGATAATATTGAAGGGGAACTTCGCAAATATGGTGTGGATGAAGTATTGATAAAAGATTTCCTTGATGCATTGAATAATTGTGAGTTTGCCCGTTTCGCTCCCGGAGATGATAATCAGGCCATGGATAAGGTTTATTCGGACTCTTTGGAAGTTATCAGCAAAATGGAAAACTCTATAAAACATTAATTGGGAGGACACAATAATGAAGAAAATAATATCCTTAACCTTGAGTTTTTTAATGGTGTTAGTTGTCTGGGGACAAGATGTAGCCACAGAAGATACTTTGGCTGTTGCTAAAGATTCTGTTTCCATAGGCTCACATACAGAATTCGCTGCGACTAAACTGTCAGATGATAATGTAACAAAAGCACAAGGTGATAGTGCATATATGCGAAATGATTATGCTTCTGCTATTCAAATTTACGAGAGTCTGTTGACAAAAGGGGAAGCGGCCGAAATCTATTATAATTTAGGTAATAGCTATTATAAAACTGATGATATAGCCAAAGCTATTTTGAATTATGAACGCGCTTTGTTGTTGCAACCGGGAAATGCTGATGTGCGTGCGAATTTGGAGATTGCACGTTCTAAAACGATAGATAAGGTCGTTTCAGTACCTGATATCTTTTTTGTTACTTGGACTAAATCTTTGATAAATTGCTTAAGTGTAGATGCTTGGGCTAAATTAGGCGTCGCATTTTTTATTCTTCTGCTTGTATCCTTTTCTCTTTTCTTCTTTTCCAAACAGATCGTATGGAAGAAAAGTGGATTTATTGCGGGAATTGTATTCTTAATATTTGTTGTATTAAGTAATGTTTTCGCTTCAGAACAAAAAACAGAGTTGATGAATAGAAATAATGCCATAATCTTGTCTCCAAGTGTCACAGTACGTAGTACTCCTAGTGAGAGTGGTACTAGTTTGTTTGTTCTGCATGAGGGACATAAAATTGAAATTAAGGATAATTCTATGCGTGAGTGGAAAGAAATTCGTTTAGAAGATGGTAAAGTGGGATGGGTTCCTGCTTCTGCAATAGAAGTGATTTAGGATAAGCTTATAGCTGAATATAAAGCCCGTATGATATGTAAAAGAAAACAGGTTTCTTTTACTTCATGCGGGTTCTTTTTGTATTTATGGAAATGTTAAACATATAATGGAAAAATACAAGTAAATAGTTTGTTTTATCTTTTTTTTTCCTTAAGTTTATAGCGTGATAAAGAAATATCCAAAGTATTAACCATTAAATTTATGAATATGAGAACAATAACATTTAATGAACTCCGTAAGATCAAAGACTCATTACCTAGCGGTAGTATGCATAGAATAGCCGATGAACTCGGACTTAACGTTGACACTGTAAGAAATTTTTTTGGTGGTCATAACTTTAAGGAAGGTAAAAGCGTTGGGATTCATTTGGAACCCGGTCCGGATGGCGGTTTAGTAATGATTGATGATACTACCGTTCTTGACCGGGCTTTAAAAATTTTAGACGAAATGACAGGTGAAACTGCTGAACCCGTTCAGGCTTAAGAAGAGAGAGTAAAAAGGATCCCAATTGCTGAGAAACAATTGGGATTTCTTGTGTGTTTTATAAACGATATAATAAGATGACTTATGGAAGATAAATTAGTAACATTAGCGATTCTGACGTATGCCAAGGCACAGATACTGAAGAATGTCCTTGAGAATGAGGGTATTGAGACTTACATCCATAATGTGAATCAGATACAGCCGGTTGTATCTTCCGGGGTACGTGTCCGTATAAAAGAAAGTGACTTACCGCATGCTCTGAAAATCACTGAAAGCTCAGCATGGCTGTCTGAAGAAGTAGTAGGAGAGAAGGCCCCTAAAATAGAGAAAGGAAGTAACAAGGTTGTGATTCCTGTCGATTTTTCAAACTATTCGTTGAAAGCCTGCGAATTCGGCTTTAATTTTGCAAAAAATATAGATGCTGAAGTTATTTTACTTCATGTTTACTTTACACCTATCTATGCGACATCATTACCATACGGTGATGTGTTTAATTATCAACTGAGTGATGAAGAAAATGTAAGAAACATATTGCAAAAGGTGCATTCGGATTTAAACGCTTTGTCCGATAAGGTAAAAGCTAAAGTCGCTTCCGGAGAATTTCCTGATGTAAAGTATACTTGTGTTTTAAGGGAAGGTATTCCGGAAGAAGAAATATTGCGCTATTCTAAAGAAAACCGTCCAAGGATTATTATCATGGGTACACGTGGTAAAAATCAAAAGGATATTGATTTGATTGGTAGTGTAACGGCCGAAATTATTGAACGTAGCCGTGTACCAGTTTTAGCTATTCCTGAGAATACACCCTTTAAGCAGTTTAGCGAAGTCAAGCGTATCGCATTTATTACAAATTTTGATCAACGTGATTTAATTGCTTTTGACTCATTGATTAATAGTTTGAAACCATTTCATTTTTCCGTATCTTTAATACATCTCGCTGATGTAAAGGATACTTGGAATGAGATAAAGTTAGGTGGTATTAAGGAGTATTTTCAAAAACAATATCCGCAATTGGATATTTACTATGATGTGGTGAAAAATGATGATTTTCTTAATAGCTTAGATAACTATATTAAAACCAACCAGATAGATATTATTACATTGACATCATATAAACGAAATATATTTTCTCGTTTATTCAATCCAGGAATTGCCAGAAAGATGATTTTTCATTCTGATACGCCATTATTGGTTATCTATGGACAGCCTTAATTTATCTAACATTAATAAGTACTTATACAGAATAAGGTCTTTATTTTAGATCGAATCTTTTTATTTATAATCACGATTATGTTTAATATATCAAGGAGATTACTAAAAAAAGAAATAACTACTCCTCTCATAGAATATCACTATAAATAAAATATGTAAAAGAGAGATAGCGCAAAATGTGAGCTATCTCTCTTTTTATTATTATTGCATCATCTTATCAATTTCATCGAATTCCGGACCCATTTGCAAGTTATAGTATACTCTGTACAGTCCATTCAACCATAAATCTTTCTGATCAGGTTTCAGTTCTCTTGCTTTTTCATAATTAGGTCTAGCCTTTTCATAGAAAACTTTCAGTGTAGCTTGATCTTCTTTGTATTTCGGATCATTGACATCAGTAGTAGCCTTCTCTGAGAAATCCTGTGCTTGCAAGCAATAGATTAAACCTAAATTAGAATATGCTTCTGCGTAGTTAGGATCTACTTCAATAGTCTTTTTGTAGAACTCAATAGCTTTATCATAATCTTTCATGTTATGATAAAGATATCCTTTTACATACAAATAAAATGTATTATTAGGATCCTTAGCCAGCATATCATCTGCAAACTGCATTGCTTCGTCAAACTTATTGTTATTGCTATAATAATCAATCAGATGGCCGAAGAAGAATGAATGTTCAGGATACTTTTGAATACCATCTTTCAAGGAAGCAATCCATTTGATAGTATCGCCTTGAGCTTTCAATGCTGTAGAAATAAATTCCATGGCATATTTACCCACTTCTTTATCTTCTTTTGCATAAGGAGCATATTTCAGCACACTTGGATAATCTTCCATTTTGGCTGCAGCTAAGCTTGCATAATAAGCAATTTGAGGCAATACGGTATCTGTTTGAAGCAGATTTTCTTTTTCAAACATCGGATTAATGGCAACATCTACATAAGTTGCAAAGAAATCGAGTGCTTCTTTGTTCTTATCCAGATTAAAGAATTGGATACCGCCATTAATCAAATTAGGACGTGCGGCTAATATAGCAGCACTATTAGATTTTCTGTATTTGTTTTTGATTTTACCTTTTTCATTAGGAATTTGTGCAAGCTCATCACATTTAAAGTAGTATTTGCACATGTTCAATGCGCTGTTGTACACTTTAAGAGTATCATAAGGTTTTCTCAAATATGCATTCTCCATTTCCTTCTCATTGATTCTCTTTTGGATAAATCCTGCTACATCCCATGTCTCAGCGTTGTCCTTAGTCTCGGCATTCGTCAAGGCTCCATTGATAAGTTTCTCTGCTTGGGCAAAGTTTGGTTTTACTTCGTTGGCAATGCTTTTAGCTTCTTTTACGTTCTTCTCCTGAGCAAAAGTGAAGCCGGCAGCAAGCAGTAAAACCATTGAAAATAGTACTCTTTTCATGATTGTAGAAAATTTTAAATTAATATTATGTCTATTCTTCATTTTCATTATTTATTTCGTTTTGAGGGGCTTCTGATGCGGTGTCATCTTCTTCTGCGATAATATCCTCTTCATTTTCGGAGGTAACCTTACATACGGAACCGATCTCGTCATTACGCTTTTCAAGATTTATCAGTCGTACTCCCTGGGTGGCACGTCCCATGATGCGGACATCAGCTACTTTCAGACGGATGGTGATACCTGATTTATTGATAATCATTAAATCATTCTCATCTGTTACAGACTTGATTGTTACCAGCTTACCGGTCTTATCGGTAATATTCATGGTTTTTACGCCTTTACCGCCACGGTTTGTCTTACGATAATCCTCAATATCAGAACGTTTACCATATCCTTGCTCTGACACAACCATGATAGTTTCGGCTTCAGGGTCTTTGATGCAAATCATTCCAACAACTTCGTCTTGTCCGTCTTCATCAAGTGTCATACCACGTACGCCGGTAGCTGTACGTCCCATTACGCGTACTGCGTTTTCGTGGAAACGAATAGCGCGTCCGTTACGATTGGCAATGATAATTTCATTGTTACCGTTAGTCATGCGTACCTCGATTACGCGGTCGTCTTCACGAATAGTAATGGCATTGACACCGTTTTGGCGAGGACGGGAATATTGTTCGAGCAATGTTTTTTTAATAACACCATTCTTTGTGCAGAACAGTACATAATGGCTGTTGATGAAATCCTGGTCGTTCAGGTTCTTCACGCGCAGATATGCATTTACGGCGTCATCAGAGTCTATGTTCAACAGGTTCTGAATGGCACGTCCCTTGGAGTTCTTCGTTCCTTCGGGTATTTCATAAACCTTCAGCCAATAACACTTACCTTTTTGAGTGAAGAACATCATGGTATTGTGCATTGTTGCAGGATAAATATGCTCTACAAAGTCCTCATCGCGTGTTTCTGTTCCCTTAGAACCTACCCCACCGCGGTTTTGCGCGCGGAATTCGCTTAACGGCGTACGCTTGATATATCCCATGTGAGAAATGGTGATAATCATTTCGTCATCCGCATAGAAATCTTCCGGATTGAATTCTTCCGATGAATAAACGATTTCAGAACGGCGTTCATCACCGTATTTATTTTGAATCTCGATTAATTCATCTTTGATAACCTTGCGGCAAAGCTCATCGTTAACGAGGATTTCTTCCAAATAAGCAATCTGCTTTTGGATTTCCTCATACTCGGCATGAAGTTGATCCTGCATAAGTCCGGTTAGCTGACGCAGACGCATTTCTACAATGGCACGTGATTGAATTTCAGTCAATTCAAAGCGTTCCATCAGCCCGCTGATTGCGTCATTCGGAGTTTTGGCGGCACGGATGATTTTGATTACCTCGTCAATATTGTCCGATGCGATAATCAACCCCTCTAAAATATGAGCGCGTTCTTTAGCTTTACGTAAATCATATTGTGTGCGGCGGATAACTACGTCGTGACGATGCTCTACGAAATACTTGATAAGGTCTTTCAGGTTTAATAAACGGGGACGTCCATGTACCAATGCCACATTGTTTACACCGAAAGATGTCTGCAACAATGTCATCTTGTAGAGCTTGTTCAGTACTACGCTGGCGTTGGCGTCACGCTTCACGTCGATGACGATACGCATGCCTTCACGGTCAGACTCATCATTGGCGTTGGAAATGCCCTCTATTCTCTTTTCGTTGGCCAAATCGGCAATAGATTTGATTAATTCGGCCTTATTCACTCCGTAAGGAATCTCGGTGACGATAATCTTGTCGTGAGTGGAAGTTGTCTCAATCTCCGCTTTGGCACGCATTACGACACGTCCGCGACCTGTCAGATAGGCTTCGCGCACACCGCTCATGCCATAGATATAACCGCCTGTCGGGAAATCGGGAGCTTTGACATAAGTCATTAAATCCTCGATGTCAATATCGTTATTGTCAATGTATGCGATGCAGGCGTCTATCACTTCGGATAGATTATGAGTCGGCATATTTGTGGCCATACCTACAGCGATACCGGAAGCACCGTTTACGAGTAGATTTGGAATGCGGGTAGGCATTACGGTCGGCTCCAGTAACGAGTCGTCGAAGTTGGTTTGCATATCAACAGTCTCTTTATCAAGATCCTGCATCATTTCTTCTCCAATCTTCTGCAAGCGACATTCCGTATAACGCATGGCGGCTGCGCTGTCACCGTCTACAGAACCATAGTTACCTTGTCCGTCTACAAGCATGTAGCGCATAGCCCAAGGCTGTGCCATACGGACGAGAGCTCCGTACACGGAAGAGTCACCGTGCGGGTGATATTTACCTAATACCTCACCGACAACTCTCGCAGATTTCTTATAGGGTTTATCCGACGTATTTCCCAGTCCCATCATACCGAAAAGAATTCTTCGGTGAACAGGTTTAAAACCATCTCTAACATCCGGAAGGGCACGTGAAACAATGACCGACATAGAGTAGTCAATGTACGATGACTTCATTTCCTCCTCGATGTTAATCTTTATAATTCTGTCTTGTTCAAGCATTTAAAAAGATTATTAATTATACATTTGCGGGTTTGTGAAAAACCACGCTAAAGTACTGCTTTTTTACGATATACAAAAGTTTTCCCTCATAAACTTTGTTGCAGAATTCCAGGCTTACGGCCTTGTTAGGGTATCCTCTTCCCTACTGAATATATAACCGGTTAAGAATAAGATAGATACGGGTACCAAACAAATACCACCCTTTGGAACACGGTGTACCTTACTAAGGTACGAGCCGTACCAAGCTCAGGTACATGAAGTTTCTTAGGTTGGTACATCGAATACCAACCGTTGGTACGGGCGGTATCATCGTGCATTATAATATAAGGTGTAGAAGGGAAAATCGGTAGATTATGATTTATGGCACGGGATTTGTATATTATTAAATCAGTTTATGGTACGCGATATAAAGAAATGCGTATCTTTGTAAATTCAAAACCTTTAATTAAGGAGATAAAAAATATATGAACAATCAATTTTCACAAAGAGTTTCTGATATTATAACTTATAGCAAGGAAGAAGCTAACAGACTGAGAAATAGATATATCGGTCCGGAGCATCTTCTACTCGGCATGTTACGTGACGGCGGTGGAAAAGCTATCGAGATATTGATGAGACTCGATATAGATTTGAAGCAAGTAAAAAAACGCATTGAAAGCTTCTTGAAGGATGCCGAAGATGACACCCTGTTACCCGATGCGGATGTACCATTGTCGCCAATGGCCGCTAAAATATTGAAGATGTGTATGCTGGAAGCGCGTATTTTAAAGAGTGCGACCGCTGATACCGAACATGTGCTATTGGCCATATTGAAAGATGGAGATAACCTGGCCGCTACTGTTTTGGAAGAAAACCAAGTAAGTTATCAATCTGTATTCGAACAGCTTACCATGCAGTCTACTAATCCGAATGCAGGTATGGGATTTCCGGAAGAAGAGGAAGATGATGATGAAGACATGAATATGTCCCATTCTTCTCGCAATGCAGGACAGGGAGCGGCTTCTTCCGCGCAGACTGCATCGAAGAAGCCTTCCAACGATACTCCGGTCTTGGATAACTTCGGTACGGACATGACCCGTGCCGCAGAAGAAGGCAAACTTGACCCTGTTGTAGGACGTGAACGTGAGATAGAACGTTTGGCGCAGATATTGAGCCGCCGTAAGAAAAACAATCCTGTATTGATTGGTGAGCCGGGTGTCGGTAAATCGGCCATCGTAGAGGGGCTGGCATTGCGCATCGTCCAAAAGAAAGTATCCCGCATCTTGTTTGACAAGCGAGTGGTAATGCTCGATATGGCCTCTGTTGTGGCCGGAACCAAATACCGCGGACAGTTTGAAGAGCGTATTCGTTCCATTATCAATGAGTTGCAGAAGAATCCGAACGTAATCTTGTTTATCGATGAGATTCACACCATTGTAGGCGCCGGTGCTGCTGCAGGTTCTATGGATGCGGCTAATATGTTGAAACCCGCTTTGGCTCGCGGTGAAATACAGTGTATCGGCGCTACCACTCTTGATGAATACAGGAAGAATATCGAGAAAGACGGTGCTTTGGAGCGTCGTTTCCAAAAGGTTATAGTGGAACCCACTACATCGGAAGAGACTCTTCAGATACTGAAGAATATAAAAGAGAAGTACGAGGACCATCATAATGTGAGCTATACAGACGAAGCGTTAGAAGCATGTGTCAAGTTGTCAGAGCGTTATATAACTGACCGTAACTTTCCGGATAAGGCCATCGATGCTTTGGACGAAGCGGGTTCGCGTGTGCATCTGACGAATATCAATGTTCCCAAAGAGATTGAAGAACAGGAAAAGCTGATAGAGGACGCACGTGTGTTGAAGGCCGAAGCCGTAAAGTCACAGAACTTTGAATTGGCTGCCAGCTATCGGGATAGAGAGAAAGAACTTTCCGCTCGTTTGGATGAAATGAAAGCGGAATGGGAAGCTCGTCTCAAAGACGACCGCCAGACTGTCGGTGAGGAAGAAATTGCCAATGTCATATCCATGATGTCCGGCGTTCCGGTACAACGTATGGCTCAGGCGGAAGGCCTTAAGCTTGCGGGCATGAAAGAAGACTTACAGGCAAAGGTTGTAGCTCAAGATGCTGCAATAGAGAAACTTACCAAAGCGATTCTACGTAGTCGTGTAGGCCTGAAAGACCCTAATCGTCCTATCGGAACGTTTATGTTCCTCGGCCCTACCGGTGTGGGCAAAACGCATTTGGCCAAACAATTGGCTAAATACATGTTCGGCTCCAGCGATGCGCTGATACGTATTGATATGAGTGAGTATATGGAAAAGTATACGGTATCGCGTATGATTGGAGCGGCTCCGGGCTATATCGGTTATGAGGAAGGCGGACAGTTAACGGAGAAAGTACGTCGGAAGCCTTATTCCATAGTACTGTTGGATGAAATCGAGAAAGCTCATCCGGATGTGTTCAATATCTTGTTGCAGGTATTGGATGAAGGACGTCTTACTGACAATTATGGCAGAACAATTGACTTTAAAAATACAGTCATCATCATGACTTCAAATATCGGTACCCGCCAATTAAAGGAGTTCGGCCGTGGCGTAGGTTTTGCGGCACAGGCACGTACGGATGATAACGAGCACTCACGCAGCGTGATTCAGAAAGCATTGAACAAAACCTTTGCTCCTGAGTTTCTGAACCGTCTGGATGAAATCATAACGTTTGACCAACTCTCATTGGATGCCATCACGAAGATTGTAGATATAGAGTTGCAGGGCTTATATGAGCGTGTTGAAAACATTGGTTATAAGATGGTTGTGGATGATGAAGCCAAGAGATTCCTTGCTGCCAAAGGTTATGATGTACAGTTCGGCGCCCGTCCGTTGAAGCGTGCCATTCAGAATTATCTGGAAGACGGACTTTCGGAGCTGATTATATCTGCCGGATTACAGCCCGGTGATACGATTTGTGTCTCTACCGATAAGGAAAAAGACGAGTTGAGTATAACCAAAGCGTAACAAGCTTTTATAATAAAACAGTCAAAATGTCAGTTCTTCGGGACTGGCATTTTTTTTGTGTTCAGTTTGCCAAAACAATAAAAATATAAATCTGAAAATATAAACTTAGTATGCAAAAAGGAAATATTGGGGTAACTACAGAGAATATCTTCCCCGTTATCAAAAAGTTTTTGTACAGTGATCATGAAATCTTCCTTCGTGAGTTAGTTTCTAATGCCGTCGATGCTACGCAGAAGCTTAAAACACTGGCTTCTATCGGTGAGTTTAAGGGTGAAGCCGGTGATTTGACAGTGCACGTGTCTTTGGGTAAGGATACGATTACCGTATCCGATCATGGTATCGGCTTGACAGCAGAAGAAATAGACAAATACATCAATCAGATTGCGTTTTCGGGAGCCAACGACTTCCTGGAGAAATATAAGAATGACGCCAATGCCATCATCGGTCATTTCGGACTTGGCTTTTACTCGGCTTTCATGGTTGCCAAGAAGGTTGAAATCATCACCAAATCCTATCAGGATGGCGCTAAAGCCGTAAAATGGACTTGTGACGGTAGTCCGGAATTTACAATCGAAGATACGGACAAGGCAGAACGCGGTACGGATATCGTTCTTTATATAGACGACGATTGCAAGGAATTCCTTGAAGAAGCGCGCATCTCTTCTCTTTTGAAGAAGTATTGCAGCTTCCTGCCTATTCCCGTTGCATTCGGCAAGAAGAAAGAATGGAAAGACGGTAAGCAGGTTGAAACAGCCGAAGATAATATCATTAACGACGCTAATCCGTTGTGGACGCTGAAACCCAGCGAATTGAAAGACGAGGATTACAAGAAGTTCTATCGCGACCTGTATCCGATGTCCGATGAACCTTTGTTCTGGATACACTTGAATGTGGATTATCCGTTCCATCTTACAGGTATCTTGTACTTCCCGAAGGTAAAGAGCAATATAGAGCTGAACAAGAACAAAATCCAACTTTATTGCAATCAGGTATATGTAACGGATTCCGTAGAGGGCATCGTACCGGACTTTTTGACATTGCTGCACGGCGTACTCGATTCACCGGATATTCCGTTGAACGTATCCCGCTCTTATCTGCAGAGTGACTCTAACGTTAAGAAGATCTCTACATATATTACGAAGAAAGTATCCGACCGTCTGCAATCCATATTCAAGAACGACCGCAAACAGTTTGAAGAGAAGTGGAACGATTTGAAAATCTTCATCAACTATGGAATGCTCACGCAAGAGGATTTCTATGATAGAGCAAAGGATTTCGCCCTTCTCTCCGATACAGACGGCAAGCATTATACTTTTGAAGAGTATAAGACCTTGATAAAGGATAATCAGACGGACAAGGACGGTAACCTGATTTATTTGTACGCCAACAACAAAGACGAGCAATACAGCTATATCGAGGCTGCCAAGAACAAGGGCTATAATGTACTGTTGATGGACGGCCAACTTGATGTTGCCATGGTAAGCATGCTGGAACAGAAGTTTGAGAAAGTACGTTTCACCCGTGTAGACAGTGATGTTGTTGACAACCTGATAGTGAAGGAAGACAAGAAAAGCGATGTTTTGGAAGCCGGTAAGCAGGAAGCTCTCTCTGTTATCTTCAAGAGCCAGCTGCCACAGATGGAAAAGACAGAGTTCAACGTGATGGCTCAGGCTTTGGGTGAAAACGCTTCACCGGTCATGATTACTCAAAGCGAGTACATGCGCCGTATGAAAGAAATGGCTAATATCCAAGCCGGAATGAGTTTCTATGGTGAAATGCCGGATATGTTCAATCTGGTATTGAATGCCGACCATAAGTTGGTAAAAGAGATTTTGGCTGATGAAGACAAGGAATGTGCGTCTGCCGTTGCTCCGATTCAAAAAGAAATGGACGATGTAAACAATCGTCGCAATGACCTGAAAAAGAAGCAGGAAGGCAAGAAAAATGAAGACATTCCTACGGCAGAAAAGGATGAAGTGAACGACTTGGACAAGAAATGGGAAGAATTGAAATCTCAGAAAGAAGGTCTGTTTGCCAACTATGCCGCCCAAAATAAAGTTGTCCGCCAGCTTATTGATTTGGCGTTGCTCCAAAACGGCATGCTGAAGGGTGAAGCTCTGAACAACTTTGTCAAGAGAAGTATCGACTTGATTAAATAAGCCCCTTTAGATTTCTATTATATAGGGCATTGCAACTCGCATGAGTTGTAATGCCCTTTTTTTGTTTGTTTTTTCGTAATGAATATGTTTTTTTCCGTTGGATACGAGGTTTTTGGAAACTATTGTTTATATTTGAACATTGAATAAATTAGTATATTTCACTCGAAACTGCATTCATGAAAAGATTTCTTTTGTTTTTATCAGTCTGTTTATTGCTTCTGCCGCTTGCGCAAGCCCAGAAAGTAGGACTTGTTTTGAGTGGCGGCGGTGCAAAGGGAATGACGCATATCGGTATCATCCGCGCTTTGGAGGAAAATAATATCCCTATCGACTACATTACCGGTACTTCTATGGGAGCTATCATCGGTTCGCTATATGCTATGGGATATTCCCCTGACGATATGGAGGCTTTGTTGCGTTCCGAAGACTTCAAACGCTGGTATTCGGGTCAGGTAGAGCCTAAATACGGATACTATTTTAAGCAGAACCGGCCGACTCCGGAGTTTTTCAATATCCGTTTCTCTTTTAAGGATTCGTTGCACATCAAGCCTCAGATACTTCCTACAAGCATGGTAAATCCCATCCAGATGAATCTGGTCTTTGTGGAACTGTTCGCACGCGCTACGGCAGCGTGCAACGGTGATTTCAATCGGTTGTTCGTGCCTTTCCGCTGTATCGCTTCCGATGTATATAATAAAAGGCCGCTGATTATGCGTAAAGGAGACTTGGGAGATGCGGTGCGTGCCTCCATGAGTTTTCCGTTTGTTTTCAAGCCGATAGAGATTGATAGCGTTTTGGCTTATGACGGTGGTATTTATAATAATTTCCCGACAGACATTATGCGTGAGGACTTCCGGCCGGGAGTCATTATAGGCAGTGTGGTAGCCGCTAATCCCAGTAAACCGAAAGAGAATGATTTGATGAGCCAGCTTGAAAACATGATTATGCAGAAGACGGATTATACCCTTCCGGATTCTTTAGGTATTATTATGACGTTCAAGTACGATGATGTGAGTCTTCTGGATTTTGACCGTCTGCAGGAGTTGCACGATATCGGCTACAACCGGACTATAAGTTTGATGGACTCCATAAAAGGCCGTATTCATCGGAGGGTCAATGCTGAGAATGTGCGTTTAAGGCGTCTGGTGTATCGAAGTAATTTGCCTCAATTCCGCTTCAGGGACATCTATATAGAAGGAGCGAATCCGCAGCAGCAGGCGTATATCAAGAAAGAATTTCATGATGAAGACCACGAAGTGTTTACATACGAGGATTTAAAGCGTGGTTATTTCCGTTTACTATCCGATAATATGATTTCGGAGATTATCCCGCATGCGGTTTATGATACTGAAAGTGACCTGTATTCACTGCATCTGAAAGTGAAGATGGAAGATAATTTCTCTGTACGGATGGGGGGAAGTGTTTCGACCACCAGTTCCAACCAGATTTATTTAGGGTTAGGCTATCAGAACTTGAATTATTATTCCAAAGAAATCACTCTCGACGGGCAGATTGGCAAGGTGTATAATAATGCGCAACTTATGGCTAAAATAGACCTTCCTACCCGTATTCCGACTTCCTATCGCCTTATCGCTTCTTTAAGTACATTCGATTATTATAAGAAAGACAAACTTTTCTCTAAAAACGATAAGCCCTCGTTCAATTCTAAAGACGAGCGTTTTGTAAAGTTGATGGTAGCCTTGCCTTTTTTAGCCAATAAACGGGCGGAAATAAGTATCGGATACGGAAAGTTGCAAGATAATTACTTTCAATCCAGCGTAATCAATTTCGATAAGGACCGTTCGGATAAGAGCACTTATAATCTTTTAGGAGGAGCTATCGGATTTTATGGGAGTACGTTGAATGCGCGACAGTATGCTACGAAAGGGTATTTTGAAAAGCTGGTGGCACAAGTATTTAGCGGGAAAGAAAGATTCATACCGGGAAATCCGACAGAGACGAGCGTTACAACTAAAGACCGGCAGTCTTGGTTGCAAATCTCTTATATGAAGTATGCCTATCATACTATGAGCCCCAAGTTTACTTTGGGGTGGATGGCGGAAATGCTGTATTCATCGAAGAATTTTTCGGAGAATTATACGGCAACAATGTTGCAGGCGGCGGATTTTTCTCCTACTCCTCATAGTAAGTTGATGTATAATGAGGCATTCCGGGCTAATCAATTTTTGGCGGCGGGAGTTAAACCTATATTTGTTCTCAATGATATGTTCCAGTTCCGTTCCGAATTTTATGGTTTCATGCCGATATTTCCTATCAAAAAGAATGCTTTGAACAAGGCTTATTATGGAAAAGCGTTCTCACGCTTTGAATATATGGGAGAAATTTCTGTGATATGCCAATTGCCTTTCGGAGCAATCTCTGCATATGTAAATCATTATAGCTCACCGAAAAAGGAGTGGAATGTGGGATTGACACTCGGTTGGCAGCTGTTTAATTACCGGTTTATCGAGTAATTTTCTTCAAAAAAAGTTTGCGTATCGCTTGCTAATTCGGAAAAAGTACGTATCTTTGCACCCGTTAAACAAAAAGGCCGCGTAGCTCAACTGAATAGAGTAGCTGACTACGGATCAGCCGGTTACAGGTTTGAATCCTGTCGCGGTCACTACTAAAAATATTAAACAATGGTCGCGTAGCTCAACTGAATAGAGTAGCTGACTACGGATCAGCCGGTTACAGGTTTGAATCCTGTCGCGATCACAAGAAGCCTCTGCAATATAGTTGTAGAGGTTTTTTGTTTGTATTTATAGACGTTGTATATTTTCCGACATACGAGCACTGAATTTTTAATCTACATAGAAAGAATTTTATCATCGTATGAAAAATAAATATGATGTATATCAAACCGTATTTTGATATATATATCATATCAGTCCACAATAATATAGCGAATATGACCTGTTCTTGCAATAAAAAAGCCCCGTATTTCTATACGAGGCTTCTTATAGTTTAATAAGGCTTGTTTCAGCATTTGATATTCAATTCGTTTAATATCTTGCGCATAGCTTCAAAAGTCGTGATTCTGGTAGGTACTAGCGGCAAGCGAAGCTTATTCTCAATCATTCCCATTGCATTCAGCATGGCTTTTACTCCGGCAGGATTACCGTCAACAAAGAGCAATTTGAATAATTCCGCAAATTTGTGGTGTATGGTCAGCGCATTTTGATAATCTCCTTGCAATGCCAGACGTACCATACGGCTAAATTCGCGCGGAAAGGCATTTCCAATGACCGAAATGATACCAACTGCTCCTAAGGTAATCAAAGGGAAGGTGATGCCGTCATCGCCCGAAATAACGTCAAAATTAGCAGGTTTGTTTTTTATGATGTCATCCATCTGGCTGATATCGCCTGATGCTTCTTTAATTGCGATTACGTTCTTAAAATCGCGTGCGATACGCAGGGTGGTTTCGGCTTTCATATTTACGCCCGTACGCCCCGGTACATTATAAAGCACAATCGGAAGGTCGGTAGCCTCGGAAATTGCTTTATAGTGCTGGTAAATTCCCTCTTGAGAAGGTTTATTATAATATGGAACGACAGAAAGAATGGCATCTACTCCTGTAAAATCGTCATTCTTCAGAGTTTCTACTATAGCGCGAGTATTATTTCCGCCTACTCCAAGCAGAATAGGTATTTTCCCATTCACACGCTCGATAACCATCTTCTTGATTTTCTTTTTTTCCTCTTCAGTCAGTGTCGGAGTTTCTGCCGTAGTGCCAAGCACGCATAAAAAATCAGTGTTGTTTTGAAGCTGATAGTCTACTAAACGCATCAATGCATCGTAATCAACGCTTTCATCCTCTTTAAATGGAGTAATCAGCGCTACCCCCATTCCTTTCAATCTAGTCTGTATCATGAGTATTATAAAGTAATCTCTAATTAAATGACTCGCAAAAGTACGATTTTTTTCGATTTACCATACAAATATAAGCTATAAAAAAGCTTTTTGTGGAAATTTGTTAGGATATGAGCGCTAAAAACTCATCTTCGCTCATAATCCTTATGCCCAGTTTGTGAGCTTTTTCCAATTTGGCTGGACCCATATTCTCCCCTGCCAGGATAAAACTGGTTTTGGCAGAGATACTACCGACATTCTTTCCGCCATTTTTTTCTATCAACTCTTTGTATTCGTCTCTTGAATGGTGCGCGAACACACCGCTTATAACAATGGATTGTCCCGCCAATTTATCCGTATATCCGCTTAAATCCTCTTCTCTGCGATAGAGCTGCAATCCGGTGGATTTCAAACGTTCTACCAACTCCCGGTTCAATGGATTTGCGAAGTATGCCAGAATGCTTTGCGCTATTTTTTCCCCGATTTCATCGATGTTTATCAGTTTTTCGAGGTTCGCATTTTCCAGTTCGTCTATATCATTAAAGGACTTGGCTATTTTCTTGGCCACAGTTTCTCCTACAAAGCGGATACCCAAGGCAAAGAGTACTCTTTCAAATGGAACCTCTTTGCTTGCTTCGATTCCTTTAATGATATTCTCCGCCGATTTCTCACCCATACGGTCCAAGTTCTTAATATCGTCTGTCGTGAGCTGATATAAATCTGCCGTATTCTTAATTAATCCCAAACGATAGAACATATCTACGGTTTCCGGGCCTAGTCCGTCGATATTCATTGCCTTACGGCTGATAAAATGCTCTATCTTACCTTTAATCTGAGGTGGGCAGGATGTCTCGTTAGGACAATAATGGGCAGCTTCTCCTTCGTAGCGTATCAACTTGCTGCCACATTCGGGACAGTGAGTGATGAATTTCACTTTTTCGCCGATAAGCATACCGCGTGCATCTTTGTCTACTCCCGTAATTTTAGGAATGATTTCTCCACCTTTCTCTACGTAAACCATGTCTCCGATATGTAAATCCAGCCCTTCGATAATATCGGCATTGTGTAGAGAAGCTCTCTTTACGATAGTTCCGGATAGTTGTACCGGGTCTAAATTGGCAACGGGAGTTACAGCTCCGGTGCGTCCTACTTGATAAGTGACTTTATTTAAGCGAGTCAAAGCCCGTTCTGCCTGAAACTTATACGCGATTGCCCATCGGGGAGATTTCGCGGTAAAACCGAGATTTTTCTGTTGACGCATACTGTTGACTTTTAGAACAATACCGTCTGTCGCTACCGGTAAATTCTTGCGTTCGGTATCCCAATATCTGATGTATTCAAATACTTCCTCAAGGCTGTGCGCCTTTTTTGTGTGTTCCGAGATTTTAAATCCCCAGCCGGCTGCTGCTTGCAGATTTTCATAATGACCGTCACAAGGCAATTCTTCTCCCAGCAGATAATACAAATAGGCATCAAGTTTCCGAGAGGCTACAATGGCGGAATTTTGCAGCTTTAAAGTTCCGGAGGCTGCATTGCGTGGATTAGCGAAAAGCGGTTCTTCGCGCGCTTCCTTTTCCCGGTTCAACTCTTCAAACACTTCCCAAGGCATCAAGATTTCTCCTCTGATTTCAAATAATGCAGGGTAATTGCCATGGAGTATTAATGGTATGGTACGGATTGTTTTTACATTATCCGTTACATCATCGCCTTTTTCACCGTCTCCACGAGTTACGGCACGTACCAGTTTGCCATTTTCGTAAGTCAGTGAAATGGATGTACCGTCGTATTTTAACTCACAACATATCTCAAAATCTTCATTCAAGGCTTTCTTTACTCGGTCGTAAAAGTCTGTCACTTCATTTTCAGAATAGGTATTTCCCAATGAAAGCATAGGATATTTGTGAGCTACCTGAGTGAAATTCTTATTCAAGTCACTCCCCACACGCATGGTAGGTGAGTTTTCATCTTGATATTCCGGATGTTCTTTTTCAAGTTCCTGTAATTCACGCATCCTGTCATCGAACTCTTTATCAGATATTTCGGGAGTATTCAATACGTAATAATTATAGTTGTGCCGATGTAAATCGGCGCGCAGCTGGTCTATCTTTTCTTTTATGGTCATAATGATTCTGGTGTTTGAACGCAAAAATACGGGTTTCTCCCGAATATTTTTTGCTTTTACTCTTAACTTACACTATTTTTGCGGAAAAATTAAATATATGCGTATTGATATCATTACTGTTTTGCCGGAAATGATTGAAGGGTTCTTCAATTGCTCCATCATGAAACGTGCTCAAAACAAGGGGCTTGCAGAAATCCATATTCATAATCTTCGTGATTATACCGAAGATAAATATCGCCGGGTAGATGATTATCCTTTTGGCGGGTTTGCCGGAATGGTTATGAAGATAGAACCCATAGAACGTTGTATCAATGCTTTGAAGGCGGAACGGGAGTATGACGAGGTGATTTTTACGACTCCGGACGGTGAACAGTTTAATCAGCCTATGGCCAATACGCTATCTCTCGCAAAAAATCTCATTATCCTTTGCGGACATTTCAAGGGGATTGACTATCGTATTCGCGAACACCTCATAACGAAGGAAATCAGTATCGGAGACTATGTACTGACGGGTGGCGAATTAGCTGCTGCTGTTATGGCCGATGCGATTGTACGTATCATACCGGGGGTTATCTCTGACGAGCAATCAGCTCTTTCCGATTCTTTTCAAGATAATCTTTTAGCCGCTCCTGTATATACACGCCCGGCTGATTATAAAGGTTGGAAAGTTCCGGATATTTTACTATCCGGCCATGAGGCTAAAATTAAGGAATGGGAGTTGCAACAGTCTCTTGAAAGAACTCGGAAGTTGCGCCCTGATTTATTAGGCGAGTAATCTGTAAGATGTAAATAAAAAGAAAAAGGACATTCAAGTTGAATGTCCTTTTTTATGAAAATAACTTGCGAATGGCTATACTTTGTAATTTGTCATACCTCAAGTGCGCCAATTATTTCCTTAACCGACTTATATCCATGTCTGTTTAGGTAGTCATCAATACCTTCTGCAACCTTCACAGTAATTGCCGGATCAATAAAGTTTGCTGTACCAATCTGGATAGCGGAGGCTCCTGCAAGCATAAATTCCACAGCATCTTTCCAATTCATGATACCCCCTAAGCCTATGACCGGTATTTTTACTGCCTTAGCAACTTGCCATACCATGCGGAGCGCAATAGGTTTCACTGCCGCTCCGGACATGCCGCCTGTCACCGTAGAAAGGATGGGACGTCTGCGTTCCGCGTCTACAGCCATTCCTAACAGGGTATTGATAAGAGATACACTGTCTGCACCTCCATTTTCGGCTGCACGTGCTATCTCTGTGATGTCTGTAACATTAGGTGACAGTTTTACGATAAGTGTCTTTTTGTAAACTGAGCGCACAGCTTTTACCACTTCTTCAGCTCCTTTGGCTGTGACACCAAATGCCATTCCACCTTGCTTTACATTAGGACAGGATATATTTAATTCTATAGCAGGAATATTTACAAGTTCATTAATGATTGCAGCAGTTTCCATATAATCTTCGATAGCAGAACCTGAAACATTTACAATCATATTAGTTTTTATATTCTTAATGCGCGGATAGATATGTTCAACAAAGTGATGGACACCCTTATTTTGCAGTCCTACAGCGTTTAACATGCCGGAAGGAGTCTCTGCCATACGTGGATATGGATTTCCTTCACGTTTGTGAAGAGTAGTGCCCTTTACAATTATACCACCTATTCGCGATATATCGATGAAATCGGCGAATTCTTCACCGTATCCAAAAGTTCCGGATGCCGTCATTACCGGATTCTTCATATGCAATTCGCCAATGTTTACATTTAAATCTGCCATAATAGTTTGTTTATATTAAAAACCGGACCTTCTTTACATACACATAAATGACCTTCTGTAGTATTTTCCACACAACATAAACAAGCGCCTATGCCACATGCCATCATGTTTTCTAAAGATACTTCACAACTGATATCTTTACTTTTGGCATATTTAGCTACAGCCATCATCATCGGCTTGGGACCACAGGTATATATTTGCTCGAAGTCCACCTTGCTCAATATAGAATGTTGGGTAACATATCCTTTTTCGCCATGACTACCGTCTTCTGTTGTAGTATATACTTCCCCGTAGGCAGCAAATTCTTCCAATTGCAGCAAATCCTTGTCGCTTCTGGCACCTAATAAAAAGGTTGGTTTGCTTCCGTTTTTCGCCAATTGCCCGCCTAAATATAACATTGGTGCCGTACCTACACCACCGCCTACTAATAAGAGCTTATCTGAGGGCTTTTCAGGCATTGTGAAGCTATTTCCTAATGGAAGCACTACATTGATTACATCTCCTGGTTTTGCTTCACCTAAGCGTCTGGTTCCATCTCCTACAAGTTGAATTAGAAACCATACCTCGTTCCGTTGTTTATCTACATAATTAATAGAGATAGGACGTCGCAAGAAAGTACTGGGTGAACCATCTACGCGAATCTCTGCAAATTGTCCCGGAAGCATTTCCGGGAGCAGGGACGAGGAAGTCAATTTCAACAGCGCATAGTTGGTATGCAGCCGGACGTTCTCAGTCACTGTCAGATCTAAAATATATTTTTTCATATTATCTATATAGAAGAATTATCTTTTGGCTGCAAAGATACGGGAATTTGTGCAAATAGCCGTAGTTACCTCTTAATTTTCCGATTTGAATGTCTCATAAGTATTATCATCAAAGAAAATTCTTATTTCAGTTATTTTTCTGGGTGGTCTTTCTTTATAGATAATCTCTTGTTTTACAACCTCTTTAGGTGATTTTTGTACTGTTTCTAATGCGATTTCCTTGCGATTTTCCGATGCACTCGTCTCATTGGACAGGTTTTCCGGATTGTCAGCGAATAAAGGATAGTCAAATCCGCCATCTTCAGTAGATGGGGAGTTATTGCTCATATTTCCTTTCCCTGTCAGCAGCCATTCAAGATTGATGTCATTATATCGCTTGTGCAGTTTTAAAATGACTTCCGTACTTGGATTATTGCGGGAACTTAAAATATGGGAGATAGTGGCTTGAGCTACATCTATGCTTTCTGCAAATGCTCCCGCAGTTAATTGTTCCCGGTCCATTATCATCTTGAATCTGTCCTTTATACTCATAGCGTAGATATTATTACAATTGTATCTCTTTTTAATCTGATTACAAAAGTAAAAAATAGAAATCACAAAAGCAAATTAAAAATGTAATATTAACAAAATCACAAGAGTACTGCATTTGTTTACTTATGTCATTTGTATTTTTGTAAACACTTGAAATATATAAAAAATAGTTATGATATTAGCTTTAATATAATCATATATTAAGCTGGTATACAACGGTATATTCCTATATTATACCCACTAAGATGTGTATGTTACAAATGTTTTTAATTATATCCCCGATCTTTATAATCTATTGGTATAATAAAATATTATATACATCTGATTTACAATGCTATATCCTTTAATTTTAATACGGTTAACCATTTATACAATAAAAATGTAATAATGTATATCGTGTTTGTAAACAAGTGCTTTTACAAATATATTTCTATTGTTGTGTTTCTATTTGTAATATAATATAGTTATAGTGTATATATTTGTATATTCCAATTTTTACATAAGTAATATACCATGGTTGTATCATACAACTATTCTCTCATTAAGTTTACTAAACTTAATGAGGGGCATACTCTTTCTTAAATGAAAATGGGTAACAAAATAGAAATGAACTAATCTTTTATTACTTTGTAATGTAGCAACAATAAAATCTTTGCTTTCTTTCAATATAAAAGTCCGAATGGTTGGAAAAAAAAGATTCTCAGAGGCTTATTTTTAGCGTATTTTATTGTATTACAATTTATTATCTCTTTTTCTACACCGTTGAGGAATCATGATAATAGAAAAAAAGGGGGAAATCCCCCCTAAATGTGACAATATGATATAGAAATGAGTTATTTTTATATTTCCTTCTTTTATATAAAGAGAAGCAAATGTGGAAATCAATGTAAGATTTTAAAGACCAACTCCCGCAAGAGAGCTCCGTCGTTTAATGAAGAGTTTCCTACTCCTTTAGATTTGGCATCTGCATATCGTATTTCTCCAATGATTTGCATGGTCTTTACCCCATTATATCTCCGCATGGCATTGAGATATTCACGAGACTGCCATGGACTCTTTAAACCTAAGAATGCGGCAATGCCCTGCTCAGACTTTTCAGGAGCATAATAAGCTAACATTAAGTTGGAAAAGAAGCCAAAAAGTAAAGATAAAGTCATTTGAATTGGATTGGTTTTCGGATTTTCTTCAAAATATTTTATTATTCTATTAGCTTTTAAAACATCCTTTTCTACAATGGCGCTACGAAGTTCAAAGTTATTATAATCCTTACTGATTCCTATGTTATGCTCTATCTGTTCGGGGGTGATGCGTGTCTGACCTTTTGGAAGTGTAATAATCAGTTTCTCCAGCTCACCGGTAAGGCGGCTGAGGTCGGTTCCCACAAAATCGGCAAGCATGGAAGTTGCTTTGGGTTCAAGATCTACTCCCTTACGCTTCATATAAGATGTGATGAATGCCGGTAGTTGGGCATCTTTTACTTTTTTGGACTCAAACAGTATACCGGACTTCTCTATTTCGGCAGCAAGCTTTTTCCTTCTGTCCAATACACCATGTTTGTGGCATATTACCAATATGGTGGATAGCAAGGGCTTTTGAAGATAGTAGGAAAGTTCCTCCATATTGCGTATGTTTTGTGCTTCCTTCACTACTACTACCTGGTGTTCGGACATCATTGGATAGCGTTTGGCAGCATTGATGATTGTAGCCACATCTACATCTGCGCCGTATACTACGGTTAAGTTGAATTCCTTTTCGGTTTCGTTCAGAACATTATCTGTTATATAGTCTGAAATGAGATCGATGTAATACGGTTCTTCTCCCATTAAATAATAAATAGGGCGGTATTGTCCGGTTTTCAACTCCTTTATGATGTCGTCACATGTAATATCTTGCTTTGCCATGTTTCTTGGTTTTACCAGTCGAATTTCAGATGTTTTACCGTTTTCTTTTCATCAATAATCATACGTAGAGATGCGATACCGATTTCAACATGCTCTGTTACATAGTTTTGAGTTACTATGCTATCGCTTTTATCAGTCTTGACGCCTTCCGGAATCATGGGCTGGTCGGATACTAATAGCAAGGCGCCGGTTGGAATATGGTTGGCAAAACCGCAGCTGAACAAGGTTGCCGTCTCCATATCAACTGCCATGGCACGGGTTTTCTTGAGATATTTTTTAAAACCTTCATCATGTTCCCAAATGCGACGGTTGGTGGTGTATACAGTACCTGTCCAATAATCACGGGCATAGTCACGAATGGCGGAAGAAACGGCACGCTGTAACATAAATGCCGGCAATGACGGTACTTCCGGCGGAAAATAGTCGTTTGAAGTACCTTCACCGCGGATAGCGGCGATTGGAAGGATAAGATCTCCTATCCTGTTTTTCTTGTCTATGCCTCCGCATTTGCCCAGAAACAGACAGGCTTTGGGTTGGATGGCGCTTAATAAATCCATGATAATGGCGGCATTAGGGCTTCCCATTCCGAAGTTGATAATAGTCATTCCTTCCGCGCTGGCAGAAATCATATTGGCATCCTTACCAAGAATGGGAACATTGAATTTTTCGGCGAAAATTTCTACATACTTGTTGAAGTTGGTCAACAGAATATACTCTCCAAAATCTTCCAGGTTACGTTTTGTGTAACGGGGTAGCCAATTAGCTACGATTTCTTCTTTTGTTTTCATAAGATTTCATTAAATTTGTTCCCTAAAGTCGTTAGGAAGCGATTATTTAACTCACAAAAATACAATAAAAAAGTAAAAACAAGAAATTAAAGTAGAATGTTCTCACTGAATCTGCCTGCGTTTGATGCCAAGATTGTTGTAAGGGATGGAAAAAGGAGTATTTTTGATGTTATCCGTCGCCGATATGTTGCCTTGACTCCGGAAGAGTGGGTACGACAGCATTTTGTGCACTTTCTTATGGCACATAAGAGTTATCCGCAGGCGCTTATGGCAAACGAAGTGCAGGTACAGTTAAACGGTACTAAAAAACGTTGTGATACAGTTCTTTATAGACGAGACCTTACAGCGCGTATGATTATAGAATATAAAGCTCCCGAGGTAGAAATCACCCAAAAGGTTTTCGATCAGATTACCCGCTATAACATGGTATTGAAAGTGGACTATCTGATAGTGAGCAATGGTATCAGGCATTATTGCTGCCGTATGGATTATGAGCGGAATGGCTATACTTTCTTACAAGATATTCCTGACTACACAAGCCTTTGAATTACTTACCAAACGAATCATACTCACTCCGGGACTGAAAGGCATTCAGTTACGGGATGAATATGGTTCAGCCCTATACTTATCTCTCTCCCTCTTGGGAGATATAGTTTTCAGATAAGTATTCATCGTATACCATCCGGGAAATACGGGCGATAATAGCGGCATTTTCATCGTCTGTCTCACGTGAATTCATTACAAAAACGGCAATATAATACTTCTTTCCGTCAGGCATGATTACGACTCCGGCATCATTATCTGCAATTTTCACACCTTCCGAATTACGGTCGGAAGAGCCTGTCTTATGTCCTACAATTGCATTGGAAGGCAATAATCCCTTCAGTTTATTACTTCCGGTACTGGTTGCTATCATGGTATTCCATAAAAAATCTTTGTATATGGGATCGAATAGTTCCTTTTTGTCAGCTATTTCCAGTAATCGTACCATTTCAGCGGGAGTACTCCAATTCAGATATGTCTTTGAGGGATTCCGGTGCATGGAATCTTCCGTTTCGGACAGATTAAAATCGCAGACGCCTAACTTGTTAATATACTGATGGATATGCCCTATCCCACCGGCATATTCTATGAGGATGTCGCAAGCATTGTTATCACTTAGCGAGATGCTGTATCGTAAAAGCTCTCCTAATGAGATATCGAGATCTTGATTGGGATACTTTTGCCGTAACGGACTGTAAGTATTTGGCTGCAACTGAGATGCTTTTACATGAACGATATGGTCTAATGGAGTTCCCTGCTTGTTCATCTTGTCCAATACAGTTAGTGCTACGTGGAATTTGAATACGCTTAGCAACGGATAGTTCATCTTGTTGTTGTGCAGCAGGATTTTGTTCCGGTCTGTCAGTACAGCCACGCCTACCATGGCTTTCTTTCCTTTAAGGAAATCGCCAATTTTGCTTTCCAATGTTTGCTGTTGTGCTTGCAAAGCGATACTCATGCTGAAACACAACACATATATTAAAGTATATCTAAGTCCCATATTATTAATTTCATACATTTGCTCAATCCGCAAATGTATGAAATTAATTCAAAATAAGGAAACTGGACTTTTTTATTTGGCTATATTCTTTCCGAACTTTTCTTGCAGCTTTTGCATCAGTTCATAGAAATTAGGAATATAAACCGTTGCAAGTAATGTATTTAGCGCCATACCGAACACCACTGCCGCTCCAAGAGCAACACGGCTTCCCGCCCCTGCCCCTGTGGCAAACAGAAGTGGCATGACTCCCAGCACAAATGCCAATGAAGTCATCAGAATAGGACGAAGCCGGATGTGTCCCGCCTGGAATGCAGCGTCACGGATACTGTTACCTTGTGCACGGAAATCACGTGCGAATTCTACAATCAGGATGCCGTTCTTGGCGGATAGCGCCACTAACAGGATTATACCGATTTGAGTGTAGATACTGACCGGAGTTCCCATTACATAACACCCCAGCATTGCGCCGAGCAATGCTACCGGAAGCCCCATTACGGCAGATACCGGGCTGGTCCAACTTTCGTATTGTGCGGCGAGTACGAGGAAAGCCACTAATAACGCCATGATAAAGACGACAGTTGTAGTTGTTCCTGCCTGTGTCTCTTGATAGGCAACGGAAGTCCATTCGTAGCCGAATTCATTACCGAGTTGATTCTTTATCAGACTCTCCACTTGCTTGATAGCTTCTCCGGAGCTACTTCCCGGAGAAGCATTGCAGGTAATGGATGCGGTAGAATACATATTATACCGGTTGATTTGGTCCATACCCAGTTGTTCGTCTATCTGTGTGAAAGAAGAGAAAGGGACCATCTCTCCCGAAGCATTAGATACACTTAATTTGAGTACGTCGTCAATAACACGTTGGGCGCGGTCGCCAGCTCCCAATTTTACTTGGTAAATGCGTCCGAACTGTACATAGTCGTTAACGTAGGCTTCCCCCATATAATATCCTAAGGCGGTGAAAACGCTGTTCAACTGTATGCCCATTAATTGCACTTTGTCTCGGTCTATATTCAGGAAATACTGAGGAACATTTGCTTGATATTGGCTGCTGACAGATGCCAAGGCCGGATACTCACGATAGTGCTCCATTAAATTTTCTACGGCACGCTGCATTTCGGTAGTACCGAGATTGTTACGGTCTTCCAATTGCAGTTGCAGCCCGCCGGTGGCACCCAGCCCGGGAATGGCGGGCGGAACCATTGCAAAGACTTCAGCTTCCTGAATACCGTAGGCTTCCATATTGAAACGGTCAACGACGGCCGATGCCGTATGTTTCTTCCCTTTGCGTTCATTCCAGTTTTTCAGGACAACGAAGTAGGTGGCGGCATTGCTCTGTTCTCCCCCGCCCATAACGGAAAAGCCGGATATTCCGATATAATTCTTTACTTCGGGATAAGTGTCGAGCAAAGCATTGATTTGTTTTCCCACTGCTTGCGTGCGTTCCAAGCTTGATGCAGGTGGAAGTTGCACAACAGCGAGGAAATATCCGTCATCTTCTTCCGGTATAAAAGTAGAGGGCCACTTAACGAACAGCAATACAGCGATTATCGTAAATACAGCATAGGAAGCCATTGCGACAAAAGGCCGTTGCAACAAATAGCCCACTACTTTGTCATATACTCCTTGCGTCTTGTCGTATAAACGGTTAAATCCTTTATACAGAGGAAATTTCGAGGGTTTGGTGGGTTGAAGCATTAATGCGCAGAGTGCAGGTGTCAGAGTCAGTGAGTTGATACCGCTTAGTACGGTACTGGCTGCAATGGTCAAGGCAAACTGTTTGTACAACTGTCCTGATATTCCGCTGACAAGGGTGGTAGGGATAAATACGGCAAGCAATACCAAAACCACCCCCACGATGGGGCCTGTAATTTCTCCCATTGCTTCCGTTACAGCTTGCCGTGCCGTATATCGCCCGGTATCCAACAGACGCGTGGAGTTTTCTACAACCACAATAGCATCATCCACTACGATGGCAACCGCCAATATCAGTCCGAATAGTGTTAATGTATTGATAGAGAAACCGAATAACGACATGATTGCCAGCGTACCAATCAGTGAAACAGGTATCGTGATACAAGGAATGATGACAGCCCGCCAGTTTTGTAGAAAGAGGAAGATTACAAGCACTACCAATAGCGTTGTTTCAAAGAAAGTCACCATTACTTCGTCAATGGATGCATGGATAACGTCTGTTGTATCGAGCGTTACATTATACTGTATGCCTGCCGGGAAATTCTGCGATAACTCTTGCATCTTTGTTTTGACACCTTTTGATACGTCCAATGAATTGCTTCCCGGTTGCTGGTAAATGGCGATGGCAGCTGTAGGTTTTCCGTCCAGCTGAGAGACGACACTGTAAGATGCCGAGCCCAGGTCTATATGGGCTACATCACGCAGACGGAGAATCTTTCCGCCGCTTTCCGTACGAAGGATAATGTTACCGAATTCCTCGGGTGAAGTCAGCCTCCCTTTTACAGTCAGGCTGTATTGATAAGCATTCCTGTTGTCATTTCCGATAGGCTGTCCTACGTTTCCGGCGCTAACCTCTACATTCTGCGCCTGAATAGCCTGATAAACATCTGCCGGTGAGAGATTACGGATACGCATAGCGTCAGGGTCGAGCCAGATGCGCATGGAATAGTCTCCTGCTCCCATTACATTGACTGCACCCACACCGGGTACACGGGTCAATTGATCCACAAGATTCAGTTTGGCATAGTTGCTGAGGTAAAGACCGTCGTAATTTTTGTTGTCGGACTTCATTGTCAGAAACATAACGATATTGCTGGACTGCTTCTGCACCGTAACTCCTTGTACCACTACAGGGGCAGGCAGTGATGATTGCGCCACACTGACTCGGTTTTGCACCTGTACGGTAGCCATGTCAATATCTGTACCTACTGCAAAAGTAATGGTAAGCGAATATGCCCCTGATGAGGATGAGTTGGAAGACATATAAAGCATCCCGTCTACTCCGTTGACTTGCTGCTCGATAGGAATACCGACGGTTTGAGCCACCGTCTGCGCATTGGCTCCGGGATAAACGGCACTCACCTGTACGGTAGGCGGTGTTATGTCCGGGTATTGCGCAATGGGCAGAATGCCCAGCGTGACCAATCCCGCCACGACAATGAGCAGTGCCAGTACAGTTGCGAATATAGGACGGTCTATGAAGAATTTTGAAAACATAATTCCTTGTTTTTTTGAATGGTGATATATACAGTGTGGATTATTGGACGGGGTTTATCCGCATGCCGTTTCTGACTTTCATCAGGGCTTTCGTTACATACCTTTCCTGCGGGGAAATTCCTTGTTTTATTTGCCGCAGACTGTCCCCTATCAGTTGTCCTGTCTCGATGTGACGGTAGTGCACGATGTCCGAATCATTGACTACATACACGTATTTACCCAGTTGGTCTGTACCGATAGAGGCATCAGGTATGAGGATTGCATTTTTCTGTTTTCCATAAGGTAGTGTGATGCTGACATAAAGTCCGCTTTTCAAGATACCTTTGGGATTATCCAGTCGGGCACGAATATTCAGTGTGCCGGTATTCAAGTCTACATTGGGCGAAAGATAATCCAGCTGTGCCGGATAATTCAGTATGCCGTCTTTCCCCAAGCTGACATTGACCTGTTTGGGAATGCTTTCCCCCTGCTGTATCAGCATGGCAAGCCATTGATTATCTGCTACATTAAAATAGGAATACAGATGATCGTCTTTATAAATGGTAGCCAAGGTTACAGGTTGCGCACTGCCGTTTATATAACTTCCCGCATCTGCAAGGTTGCGACTGATTGTTCCGTCGAACGGAGCACGTACCGTACAATAACCCAAGTTGGTGCGTGCTGTATTCAATGCAGCTTCGGCATTACTTACGGCTGCCAGTGAAGTAGCCACATTCGATTTGGATTGCAATACCTGTATCTGACTGACGGCATCCGTTTTTGCGGCTTCCTGCATACGGGCATAATTGTTCTGCGCATATTCAAGATTGGCCCGTGCCGTATTCAGAACCGCTTCCGCCTGTCGCACATTATCTTGATAAACAGTTGGTTCAATTTGGAAAAGCACTTGTCCTTGATGTACCCGGCTACCGGGTGTATAGGCTACAGTTTGCAGCGTACCACTGACTCTGCCTACTAAATCTACCGTTTTTTCAGAGGTCAGATAGCCGGGGTAGTTTTTAGTAAGTGTAATGTCTTGTACACTTGGACGGGCTACGCTGATTTCCGGAGCAGGCATTGTATGTGCCGCTTCTTTTTTATTCCCGCATCCTGCCAATAACGGTAGGACAAGCAGGGCGATGTACATTTGATTTTTCATATATGGTTCGGTTTAAATTTAGAGATTAGTGATTTCATATCCTCCTCCCAATGCTTTGTAGAGCGATATAAGCTCTTGCAGTGAGTTACCCTGAGCTTGTGTCAGCTGATTTTGATAAGTCAGCAATGAGCGGAGGGCGTCCAGAACGTTTTGAAAAGGGGTCAATCCCTGCTTATAGAGGTCTAATGATAGTTTTAAAGTTTCTTCTCCCTGATTGCATACTTCGCGCAGGGCAACAATCTGCTTGATAGAATTACGGTAACCGTTCATGGCATTATCAGTTTCCTGCACGGCTGTGAGCACTGTTTGATTAAACTGATGGATGGATTCATCCAATTGCGCACGTGCCAACCGGGTCGCATTCACCAGTTTTGTACCGCTGAACACGGTCCAGCTAAGACTTGGCGCAATCTCAAATGTCATGCTGTTTCGTTTGGTAAGATTCTTCAAGTCATGAGAAGAGTAGCCTACGGAACCTTTTAGAAAAACCTGCGGTAGCCAATCGCTTTTAGAAGCTCCAAGTAAGGCAGCCTGTGCATTGACTTGCCGTTCGGCCTGCCGGATATCCGGGCGGCGAAGTAGCAAATCGGCCGGAATGCCGACACCTACGGGTTCCATATAATCGGGGAGTTTACCGTTTTGCTCCAATGTGGGGCGAATGTCTTGAGGATAAGTTCCGAGTAAAATGGCCAGAGTGGTAATATATTGATTAATACCGGATTCCAGTTGAGGAATAGATGCTTTGGTGCTGTAGTATACAGACTTAGCTTGAGACACATCCAGCTTGGATACCAATCCAGTTTTATAGCGGACCCGGGTAATTTCAAGCACTGCCGCTTGCGTATTGCAGTTATGGGTGACGACATTTAATTCTTGCTGTAATTCACGTAGCCCGATGTAGGCTGACGCTATTTGTGCGCACAGTGAAATCATAACAGAGGTGTATTCTTCTTTGCTGGCGGCAAAATTTTCCCGCTGCGCTTTTACCCGTTGCCGGATATTTCCGAATATATCCAGTTCCCAACTTGCATTGAGCGAGGCACTGTATGCTCCGGTTATGGATTGTGGCACTTCACTTACGTTACCGCTACTTTGCTGACGTGCCCATCCACCATTCAAGGAAACGGAAGGAAAGAAACTCCCCCGTTCTATTCGCCAATTGGTTTTCGCCATATCCATGCGGTCTATGGCTGAAAGAACTGAAAAGTTCTTGGTGGATGCCGTTGTTATCAGTGAATCGAGCATCGGATCATCAAAAGCCTTCCACCATTTGTCATTTACGGGTTGTATTTGGCCGTCGAACATATTATCGTCTCCGGGGATGGCATGAGCAGTTTCGGTTCCCCAGCCTTGTGGAAGTGGTTTTTCCAAGTAGCGGCTGCTGTTCTGTGCCCATGCCGCAAAAGAAAAACATAGGACGAGCAATGTACTGCTCCAAGCTTTTATACTCATAAAAAAAGGTTTAGGTTGTTATTTTATGGGATTGATAACAACCTAAACCTTTATTTGTTTATCGCGATTCTTGCGGAATTTATTCAGCGTCTGCTGCTTTCTTTCTGCTTCTTGTCGGCTTTTCCTTTACCGGTTCTTCTTTCACTTCGGGAGTGATACCTGCCAGTTCAGGGTCAATCATAATACGTCCGCAATATTCGCAAACAATGATTTTCTTGCGTGAACGAATATCCAATTGTCTTTGGGGCGGAATCTTGTTGAAGCAACCGCCACAAGCGTCACGCTGTACGTACACGATACCCAGACCATTACGTGAGTTCTTGCGGATACGTTTGAAAGATTGAAGCAAACGCGGCTCTATTTTAGTTTCGAGCTCTTTAGCCTTGTCTCTCAGTTTTTCTTCTTCCTGCTTGGTCTCTGAGATGATTTCGTCCAGTTCATTCTTCTTTACGTCCAGGTCTTTTTGCCTTTCTTCCAAAGCAGCGGTACTGTCTGCAGCTTCCTGAGATTTAATTTCTTCATCGGCGGAGAATTCTTTAATTCTCTTTTCGCAAAGTTCAATTTCCAAAGTTTGGAACTCTATCTCTTTACTCAGGAAGTCATATTCGCGGTTATTGCGTACATTTTCCTGTTGCTCTTTATATTTAGCTACAGAAGCCTTTGCTGTTTCGATTTCCACTCTCTTGGTTGCGATAGCGGATTTCAAATCGGCAACTTCCGACTGGATTCTTTCGATGCGGGTACTCAAACCGGCAATTTCATCTTCCAAGTCTTGCACTTCCAAAGGAAGCTCGCCTCTCAACGTCTTGATTTCATCGATTTTAGACAACATAGTCTGTAGTTGGAACAAGGCTTTCAGTTTTTGTTCCACTGTCAATTCCTGGGGATCTTTTTTTGCTTCTTTAGCCATTTTAATTACATGTATTTTATGGGATTTGTATTCACTTTGCTCTGTTGAACCTCAACATTAGGAAACAACTCCCGGATTATTGTATAAAATATTTCTTTTGTATATTGTTCGCTTTCGTAATGCCCTATCTCCGCCAACAGGATATCTGTATCATGACCGAAATAATCGTGATATTTTATCTCGCCGGTGATGAAGACATCTGCATGGTTGCGTATGGCAAGCGGCATAAGGAAAGCCCCTGCACCACCACATAGAGCAACGGTTTGTATCTCGCGTCCGGTCAGTTTGTTGTGTCTCAGGCAACCTGCTTCAAAGGTTTTCTTGATACGTTTTAAGAATTCCAACTCGGTTTCCGGAGTTTCCAATTCGCCGATAACGCCTGCTCCGGCCTGTTGCCAAGAGTTTTGCAACGGATATAAATCAAATGCAGGCTCCTCGTATGGATGTGCGGTAAGTAACGCTTTTATCACTTCCGCTTTTCGGTAAGTTGGCAGAATGGTTTCGATACGCACTTCTTTTTCCACATGCAGTTCACCGATTTCCCCACAATAAGGATTGGCGCCTTCACGGGCACGGAACATCCCCTCACCTTCCACATTGTAGCTGCACGAATCATAATTGCCTACACATCCGCATCCGGCAGATGCCAATGCCGCGCGTACTTCTTCTGCCCGGTCTGTAGGAACAAATGTGACCAACTTCAGCAAAGCGTTTTCTTTAGCTTCCAGTACACGTACATTCTTCAATCCTATTTTCTCGGCAATCTTGAAATTTACTCCTTCCGGCGCATTATCAAGGTTGGTGTGGGCGGAATAAATGACAATGTCGTTCTTGATGGCTTTCAAGATACAACGTTCCACATAATCCTTTCCTGTAATGGATTTATAACCTTTAAAAATGAGCGGATGATGCGATATAACAAGATTATATCCTAACGCAATCGCTTCATCCAATACGGCTTCAGTAACGTCAAGACACAACAAAGCCCCTGTTGCTTCCGCATCTGTCAATCCGATTTGCAGGCCGGCATTATCAAATCCGTCTTGCAATGGCAGAGGCGCGAACCGTTCAAGGGCGCTTACTATCTCCTTAATTTTCATTATCAGTAGAAAATTTGGTTGCAAATATACGAAAAAGTAGTGAACTACGATTTACTTTTTACTTTTTTTTCTATCATGACAGGTTGTAGCTTTCCGTAAGCGTCGAAAGACTTACGCGAAGCCAATGAAATGGTTATCATCAGCGAAAGCATAGATGCCGTAAATGTGATAACCATAATCATCATCTGATATTTGATAGCGACATTCGGACTGCTCCCACCCAATATCTGTCCGATCATTGTTCCGGGAAATGCGACCAAGCCCATGACGGAGATATTGGCGATGAGCGGACTAAATGCCTTGATAATGGCCTGACGGATAAACGGTGCTTGCGCTTCGGTACGGGTAGCCCCGTTGCCAAGCAGATAACGGTAAAGTTGCTGTTCACGTTTCAATCCGCTATAATAAGTATTTAGGGCTATGACATTGCTGGATAGCATATTCCCCATCAGTATACCGAAAATTGGAATGAAATACTGGGCACTGAACATATTTTCAAGACGCAGCACGATTCCTATGAAATACATTCCCACACATGCCACACTACACAGAAAGCCTATGGATATAGGTATCAGTAATATCTTGCGTTTCAGTTGTGTGCGTGCCAATGCCGTTTGCGAAGCTACGAGTATCATGACGATTACCCATAGAAAATTAATCCACGGATTATTCCACAGAAAAAGGAATTTCAGATAGACGCCGATGAAGAAAAGCTGCACAATCATACGCGCCGTACCGATGAGAGTTGCACGCAGCAGACCTGTCTTGAACTTCCATATATAGAATAAGGGTATTAATAGTAGAAGTAGTCCGATGCCCAGGCTGAGGTATGATATGTCGATAGTTCCCATAAATATTTCCGATAGCTTGTAATGCAAAGGTAGCGCTATTAATAAATTACAGAAGAATTTATTAATAAATTTCCAGGAATTTATTAATAAATCTTGGAAAATTCATTAGTATTTCGGTAGGCCTTTTTTTTCTTATGGAATTAGCGGGTAAATATGAAAACCAATACAGACGCAGTAAGAATACAAATTCCCATAATAATCAACATCATCCGCACGGTGTACCTCTGCTCGGAATATTCCTTTTGCCGGGTAAGTCTGGTTATCTTTTCCATGTCTTCTGCTGTTGTGTTTCGTGGCATACCATGCCCTTTGTACATTTTATCTAAACGCTCATTGAGACGTTCCCGGCGAAGAAGACGTAAATTGCGATTCTCCTTATCACGGCGTATCATATCAAAGACAAATCCGGCAAAACTCATGGTTTTATTTTTATCAGGTTGATTACATTATTATATGCCGGTCACATCCTTCGGCAAAATCTTTGTCGTGTGACACAGCCAGCACAGCGGTTCCCTTACGGGTTTGATGCCGTAAAAAGGCAAGTACTCTCTCCGTAGAGCCCGAGTCGAGCGCAGAGGTTGGCTCGTCTACGATGATTAAAGGTTTGTTAATCATGGAAGCTACGGCTATCATCATACGTTGGCGTTGTCCGCCGGATATCTCATTTACACGCTTATAATATAGTTCTCTTTCAAGTCCTAATTCCTCAAAGCAGTTGAATAATTGTGCTTCGGAAAACGGTGTGGTTCGATTGGCTTTTAGACCGAAAGGTAGTTGAATCATGTCTCTTACCCACTCTAATGGAAGTGCCAATTCTTGTGGAATCCAAGCTATTTGTTTGCGAATGAGGTCTATGCTGTTTTTATCCAATATGATGTTATTGACAGTAATACGTCCTTCTTTTAACGGAGTAAAACCCAGTATGGCATTGAGAAGAGATGTCTTCCCGCATCCCGACGAACCGGAAATGCTGGCAATCTCTCCCCTTTTCAATTGCAGGTTGAATTTGGAGAATAATATCTCATCACCGTATGCAATACTGGCATCCTCTATTTGTAGCATAAATAAATACTTTAGTCTTTATTGCAAAGGTAAGGAAAAAAGATTTGCAAAGATAACTTTATACTTTTATCTTTGTATCACTAATTAATTCAGGAAAAAGTATGATACAAAACGAACGGGATTGCCGCCATGAACATGTGCTCAATGTGGCGAGACAAATGATGACCGCCGCACGTACGGCGCCTAAAGGAAAAGGTGTAGATGTAATTGAAACTGCGCTGGTTACGGGAGAAGATTTGAAAAAGCTTTCGGAAAAAATGATTGCCATGGCCGAAGAGCTGGGCATGAAGTTCTTTCTTCGTGATGCTGCAAATGTCTTACAGGCCGAATGTGTCGTTATAATAGGTACGCGCGAGCAGGCACAAGGCTTGAACTGCGGACATTGTGGTTTTCCAACTTGTGCCGGACGTTCCGAGGGGGTACCATGCGCCTTGAATACAGTTGATGTGGGGATTGCCGTCGGATCGGCTTGCGCTATGGCCGCCGATATGAGGGTAGATACCCGGGTAATGTTTTCTGCGGGGTTGGCTGCGCAGCGAATGAATTGGCTGAAAGATTGCAAGGCTGTATTCGCTATTCCGGTCAGCGCATCTTCCAAGAATCCGTTCTTTGACAGAAAGCCTAAGGAAGAAAAGAAATAAATGTATTCCGAACCTTAAGTCGAGATATGGAAACGTAGAGCTGAGATTCAGAATTCTAAAGTAGAACTAGGGAAATGCAGAATAGGGCTTTACGAAGATTGAGATTCAGGAATATCGGTACTCGAGTTTCATTGCCTTACTTAACGAATTAAATGACTTAGAATGATATGGGATATTTTGTCGGACTTCCCCTGGGTGGAGGAACGGAAAAAGATTGCCAAGTGCGTTTTGGCAAGAATATGACCTTCCAGGTGGAAACACGTGCTCCTCACCTGCCTGCAGAATGGACTTTACAGAGCGGTATACAGCTTACATGGCCTCATGCGAATACCGACTGGGCTTATATGCTGGAAGAGGTACAGCGATGTTTTATTGCCATTGCTTCCGAAATAGCAAAGCGGGAGTTGCTGCTAATCGTAACTCCGGAACCGGAGGAAGTAAAAAAGCAAATCTCCATGATGGTCAACATGGATAATGTTCGTTTTCTGGAGTGTGAGACGAATGATACTTGGGCACGCGACCATGGAGCTATCACTATGATAGATACGGAAGGGCCTTCTCTGCTTGATTTTACATTTAACGGTTGGGGCTTGAAATTCGCTTCGGACAAAGACAATCAAATAACACGCCGGGCTGTTGAAGCCGGAATTCTAACAGGCCGATATGTGAACCGTTTAGGTTTTGTGCTGGAAGGTGGTTCCATTGAAAGTGACGGTATGGGAACATTGCTTACCACTTCGGAGTGCCTGCTGTCGCCTAACCGTAACGGTCAGTTAAATAAAGTGGAGATTGAGGAGTATCTTCGCTCCGCCTTTCATCTTGAACGGGTACTTTGGCTGGATTATGGATATTTGGCCGGAGATGATACGGACAGCCACATAGATACGCTTGTCCGTTTGTGCTCGCCGGATACGATTGCTTATGTGCAGTGCCGGGATGTGAATGATGAACATTATGAGGAATTGTATCGAATGGAAGAGCAGCTTAAAACGTTCCGAACACTCGCAGGAGAACCTTATAAACTGTTGGCACTGCCAATGGCTGATAAAATAGAAGTGGAGGGAGAAAGGCTGCCGGCTACGTATGCTAACTTTTTGATAATGAATGATGCAGTGTTATATCCTACGTATAATCAGCCGGAGAATGATATCCGTGCCAAAGAGGTGTTGCAAGAAGCTTTTCCCGGACATGAGATTGTAGGTATAGACTGTCGTGCTTTGATAAAACAACATGGTTCGCTGCACTGTGTCACGATGCAATATCCGATAGGAGTAATCAGATAGACAAAAAGAAAAACATTCAAAAGAAATATAGATTATGAGAAAAATAAAAGTCGGTATTATTCAGCAGGCAAATGTTGCGGATATGCGCATTAATCTGATGAATCTGGCCAAGAGCATCGAAGCATGTGCCACTCATGGTGCACAGTTAGTGGTGTTGCAGGAACTGCACAACTCACTCTATTTCTGCCAGACGGAGAATACCCAACTGTTTGACTTGGCGGAACCTATTCCCGGACCGTCAACCGGTTTCTATTCAGAGTTGGCGGCTGCCAACAACATTGTATTGGTAACCTCGTTATTTGAAAAACGCGCTCCGGGTTTATATCATAATACGGCTGTTGTTTTTGAACGTGACGGAAGCATTGCCGGGAAATATCGCAAGATGCACATTCCGGACGATCCGGCTTATTATGAAAAGTTCTATTTTACCCCCGGAGATTTGGGATTTGAACCTATACAGACGTCTTTGGGGAAATTGGGCGTTTTGGTTTGTTGGGACCAGTGGTATCCCGAAGCTGCTCGTCTTATGGCGCTGAAAGGAGCCGAATTACTGATTTATCCTACCGCTATCGGTTGGGAAAGCAGTGATACAGATGATGAGAAAGCCCGTCAGCTCAACGCATGGATAATCTCTCAGCGTGGACATGCCGTAGCAAACGGTCTTCCGGTTATTTCGGTGAATCGTGTGGGACATGAACCCGATCCTTCCATGCAGACAAACGGTATCCGGTTTTGGGGAAATAGCTTTGTGGTTGGGCCACAAGGTGAATTTTTGGCACAAGCAGGTAATGAGCAGCCGGAAAATATTGTAGTGGAAGTGGATATGGAACGTTCGGAGAATGTTCGCCGTTGGTGGCCGTTCTTGCGCGACCGCAGAATCGATGCTTATGAGGGATTGACCAAACGCTTCTTAGATTAAAGGAAAGGAATGCTTTTATTTGAACGTGACCTTTCTGTTCATCAAGAAGTTAACTCCGCCATATACAAATAGTCCCAAGAACTGGGCGAGATATTCATCACAATTCAACCCCTCTACCAATCCGATGAGGAAAAGGAATTGTGCGCAATAAGCCATTCCGAAGGCTATGGAAAAGAGCAGCACTTGTCGCCAAGTGTTGCTCTTTTTTTCTGTTGGGAATATCCAATACTTGCACCAGATAAAGTTATGAGTCTGTGCCAGTATATATGCAGTGACATTGGAGAGCATGTAATTAATATCCAATCCATCCATCATTATCCAGATGGTGATTGCTGTTATTAAGGCGTTTAGCGTACCGATTACTGCAAAACGGCAAATACGTGTGGACTCTTTCACTCTCTCCTGTTCTCTGGTTTTTATTCTTTTACCTCAACAATAAGGTTCAGTTCATCCAATTGCTTTTGGTCGATGGCCGAAGGCGCATCCAACATGACATCGCGGCCGGAGTTATTCTTCGGGAATGCAATGCAGTCACGGATACTGTCGAGGCCGGCAAAGATGCTTACCCAACGGTCAAGGCCGTAAGCCAAACCGCCATGAGGAGGTGCGCCGAATTTGAAGGCATTCATCAAAAAGCCGAACTGTTCTTCAGCCTTTTCCGGTGTGAAGCCCAATATTTCGAACATCTTAGCCTGCAATTGGGCATCGTGGATACGGATAGAGCCACCCCCCACTTCAATACCGTTACATACCATATCGTAAGCATCGGCACGAACAGCCGCAGGATCTGTGTCCAACAAAGGAATATCTTCATCTTTCGGATGCGTAAACGGATGATGCATAGCCATTAAGCGACCTTCTTCTTCACTCCATTCGAACATGGGGAAGTCGACTATCCAAAGCAATGCAAACTTATTCTTGTCGCGTAAGCCTAATTGATTACCCATTTCAAGACGAAGTTCGTTCAGTTGCTTGCGGGTTTTCATTACATCATCACCGCTCAAGATAAGAATCAAGTCGCCGGGTTTTGCGCCAAAGGCTGCTTTCATATCTTGCAGAATTTCTTGTGTATAGAACTTGTCGACACTCGATTTTACAGTACCGTCAGCTTCTATACGGGCATATACCATACCCTTTGCTCCGATTTGCGGTTTCTTTACGAATTCGGTCAAGGCGTCCAATTGTTTGCGGGTGTAGCTTGCGGCGCCTTCCGCACAAATACCGCCGATATATGCGGCATTGTCGAATACAGAGAAACCATGGCCTTTCATGATGTCCATCAATTCCACAAACTTCATACCGAAGCGCAAATCGGGTTTGTCGCTACCATAATATTTCATGGCATCCGCCCAAGGCATCCGCTGGAACGGTTCTGTCAACTCAACACCACGAATTTCCTTGAAAAGGTACTTTGCCATACCTTCAAAAAGCTCGATTACATCGTCTTGTTGTACAAAAGACATTTCACAGTCGATTTGTGTAAATTCCGGTTGGCGGTCGGCACGGAGGTCTTCGTCACGGAAACATTTCGCGATTTGGAAGTAGCGGTCAAAGCCTGAAACCATCAGTAATTGCTTCAATGTTTGAGGGCTCTGCGGCAGTGCATAGAATTGTCCCGGGTTCATACGTGAGGGAACAACAAAGTCGCGCGCGCCTTCCGGGGTGGAACCGATGAGAAGAGGAGTCTCTACTTCAATGAATCCTTTGCTATCCAGATATTTACGTACCTCGATTGTCATTTTATGGCGCAACTCCAGATTCTTGCGTACTGCGGCGCGGCGTAAGTCCAGATAACGGTATTTCATACGGATATCATCGCCGCCGTCCGTATTATCTTCGATTGTGAAAGGCGGAGTTAAAGCTGAATTAAGTATATTCAGTTCTGAAACAATGATTTCGATATCTCCCGTAGGAATATTTTTGTTTTTGCTGAAACGCTCATTTACCGTTCCTACTATTTGAATTACGAATTCACGGCCCAAGCGGTTGGCCTGCTCGCAAAGTTCGGCATCTACTTCTTCATTAAATACTAATTGGGTGATTCCGTAACGGTCGCGAAGGTCCACGAATGTCATACCTCCCATTTTACGGCTGCGCTGTACCCAACCTGCCAGCGTCACTTGCTTATTAACGTCGGAGATACGCAATTCTCCACAGGTGTGTGATCTATACATATTATTATATATAACTTTATAATTTATTCTTTTGGCTATACAATGCCCTTTACTGCATAAATATCATGCAAAAATACATAAAACATATTACAGACGTATCAAAACAGAAGAGTTTATTTTAAAAAATAACCGTATCTAGCAGTTGACAGTAAAATTATCAATCCTAAAACAGCTGCAACGTCACTCGTAGAGTTTAATTCTTTCTGAGTCTTTTTATTTGTTCCTTGCCTTTATCCAATATCCTTCTATTCGTATGGGTAATGTCTTCCATTATGGCTTCATTTATTTGTTTCAGGCCATTGATGTAATCCTGGGCACGTTGCAATACGTTTGAAGTGTCTTTTTCGGCATTCTTGGGTACAATAACCTGTAAGCCTCTTTTGAGGATATTCACATCGATGTTTTCTCCCATCATCATCGGGTCTCCATCGAAATGTATCACTCCCGGTTTGGAACGGTGAATACGAAGTGTTTTACAACGGAAAGTCTTTATACGGCTGTTTTGGTCGATAGTCTTGTTGAACAACTGGAATGATAATGCCGGTACGTCCAATACGGTAAAAGGCTCCAAAATAGTAACATCCAGCAATCCGTCATTTAACGTGGCCTGTGGGGTTATATAGGCGTTATTCCCATATTGTGAGGCATTGCCGCATGCTATCAGGAAAGCTTTGTATCGCGAGGTACTGCCATCCATCTCCAACTCATATGTTTCCGGCTTGTACTTGAGGCTTTCAAGCAGTGTCTTCTCCAGATATATGAGCGGGCCTCTCCTGCCGGCTTTGGAAAATTGCAGACTGACAAATGCGTCGAATCCTACTCCGCAGGTACAGAAAAAAGGAACATCATTGATTTTACCATAGTCAATGATATCTATCAATCCCTCATTGATAATATCAATTGCTTTTTTTGCCTCCATGGGAATCTGCAGATGGCGTGCCAACCCGTTGCCGGAACCGCATGGGATGATGCCCAATGCCGTTTTAGTGTGCACCAATGAGCGTGCTATCTCGTTGATTGTTCCGTCTCCGCCGATGGCAACAACGGCAAAAACCTCTTCTTTAGCTTTCCGGGCGGCTATTTCAACGGCGTGCCCCGCCCATTCCGTATAAATTACTTCCGGTATGTAGCGGCTCTTATCCAGCTTTTCATCGAGCCATTTCAATATTTGCTCCTTACCCTGCGTACCGGATATGGGATTTATTATAAATGATATTTTCTTTTTACTATCGTCCATTTAAACGGATATTACTATGGGGTTTTCTGTCATGCAAAAGTAATATAAATCCTTTAAATTTTAACCATATGAATCTCTTAAAACGAGTTAGAGCAGATTTTTTAGAGTAAATGGAACAGATAACAACATATTTTGCTATCTTTGCCCCCTGTTTTTAAGAACTTGTTTTTAATAGAATTAAATATTCATTATATAAAAGACATTTCATGGGTTTACTGCAAGACAAATTCGCGAAATATGATTTGCCGCAACAATTTATGGCAAAAGGGGTATACCCTTATTTCCGCACAATTAACAGCCACCAGGATACAGAGGTGATGATGGATGGCAAAAAGGTTCTGATGTTCGGTTCGAACGCATATATGGGACTGACATACGACAAACGAATCATTGACGCTTCAATAGCTGCCACTGAAAAATATGGTACAGGTTGTGCCGGTTCCCGTTTTCTGAATGGTACTCTTGATATACATGTTGAATTGGAAAAGGAATTGGCCGAATTCGTAGGCAAAGACGAAGCTCTTTGTTTTTCTACCGGTTTTACTGTAAATGAAGGTATTATTCCCGCGGTGGTAGGACGTGGTGATTACATTATTTGTGATGACCGTGACCATGCTTCTATCGTAGACGGACGCCGCCTTTCTTTCGCTACACAATTAAAGTATAAGCACAATGATATGGAAGACCTTGAAAAGGAACTCCAGAAGTGTGAGCCGGATGCCGTAAAGCTGATTGTTGTAGATGGCGTATTCTCAATGGAGGGTGATTTGGCTAATTTGCCGGAAATCGTTCGTTTGAAAAAGAAATATAATGCCAGTATTTATGTGGACGAAGCTCACGGTTTGGGTGTATTCGGTAAGCAAGGCCGTGGTGTTTGCGACCATTTCGGAGTGACCGAAGATATCGACCTGATAATGGGAACTTTCAGTAAGTCATTGGCTTCTATCGGCGGTTTTATCGCGGGTGACAAAGATGTCATCAATTGGTTGCGTCACAATGCCCGTTCTTATATATTCCAGGCAAGCAGTACGCCGGGAGCAACGGCTGCAGCCCGTGAAGCTCTCCATATTATTAAATCAGAACCGGAACGCATTCAACGCCTGTGGGATATTACCAATTACGCATTGAAGAGTTTCCGTGATGCCGGTTTTGAGATTGGCGAAACCGAATCGCCTATCATACCTTTGTATGTGCGTGATACGGAAAAGACATTTGTCGTAACGAAGATGGCATTTGATGAAGGTATCTTTATCAATCCGGTAATTCCGCCTGCATGCGCTCCTCAAGATACATTGGTACGCGTAGCATTGATGGCTACTCATACTAAGGAACAGGTAGATTATGCCGTTGAGAAGTTGACTAAATGCTTCAGGGAATTGGGAATAATCAAGTAAAAGAATGAAGAATTAAAGCAAAGATAAAAGCCGTTTAATCGTGGGTCGGTTAAACGGCTTTCTTTTATAAAATAATCCATTAAAACAAACCAAACAACATGAAAAAACAAATTCTGATTTTCGCCGCTATTGTATGCGGAATGACTTACACTACAACTGCCTATGCGCAGTTTAAAATTGGCGGTAAGAAAATAAATGTAGGTAAGGTTGTTCAGGCCGGCACTGATGCCGCTAAAGCTATAACTCTTTCGGATGCGGATATTGCAGCTATGAGTAAGGAGTATATGCAATGGATGGATACTCACAATCCTTTGACCAAACCTGATACGGAGTATGGTAAACGTCTGGAAAAACTGACCGGGCATATTAAAGAGGTGGATGGTCTGAAAGTAAACTTTGGCGTTTATGAAGTTATCGACGTGAACGCTTTTGCTTGCGGTGACGGCAGCGTACGTATTTGCGCCGGGTTAATGGATATTATGACGGATGATGAAGTGATGGCTGTGGTAGGTCATGAGATAGGCCATGTAATTCATACAGACTCCAAAGATGCTATGAAGAGCGCTTATCTTCGTTCTGCAGTGAAGAATGCCGCAGGCGCTGCAAGCTCTACCGTATCAAAGCTGACTGATTCCGAGTTAGGCGCTATGGCGGAAGCTTTGGCGGGTGCGCAATACTCCCAAAAGCAGGAAACGGAAGCGGACGATTACGGTTTTGAATTTTCTATAAAGAATAATTTGAATCCTTATGCCATGTATAATGCTTTGAATAAACTGCTGGAACTTTCAGCGGAAGCTCCCAAGGAGTCTAAATTCCAAAAGATGTTTTCATCTCATCCGGATACGGCGAAACGAGTAGCTCGTGCTAAGGAGAAAGCTGATGAATATATGAAAAACAAGCAATAAGAGATTGTATTCCCAAATTACAGAGAGAGGCAGGATTTCATTTGAATTCTGCCTTTTTTCTTGATAATAAAAGGATAAAACGTACTTTTGCTTTGATTTACCGGTTTTGCTTGTCTGGTTGCTTTGATATTGAATTTATTTTAGTATGTTTGCTGTTATTATTAATGAAAAGCACAGCATTTGAATGAAAAAGCAAGATTTCCTTTTCGTTTTCGTCCTAATCGTAATCTTCTTACCTTTTTTCGTGAGTGATGCGGTTTACGGTTGGTATAAGTCTTTCAATGCCACACATGGTATGGTAATGAGTTTCCTGAAGTTCGGAGTGCTTGCTACTTTAGGTGAGATGCTGGGGCTTCGCATCAGTGCCGGAGTATATAACAGAAAAGGATTCGGAGTACTTTCCCGTGCGGTTGTATGGGGTATTTTAGGGATGGGAATCAATATGGCGATGATTGTCTTTTCTAAAGGTGTGCCGCAGTTTATGGAGTATATGGGGATGGCGGATGCCTCGGTGATAATTAACGGTGGTTTCTGTTTGGACAAGTTATGGATTGCTCTGGCTATATCTGTTGCCATGAACACAATCTTTGCCCCTGTATTCATGACATTTCACAAGATAACGGATACACATATTCTGGATTGTGGCGGTTCGCTTCGCAGTCTTATTACGCCTATTCCGATGACGCGTATCATTACGCATCTTAATTGGGATGCGCAATGGAATTTTGTTTTTAAGAAAACGATTCCTTTTTTCTGGTACCCCGCTCACACCATTACTTTCTTGTTACCGGGCGAGGTAAGAGTTTTGTTTGCCGCTATTTTGGGTGTTGTGCTCGGGGTACTGCTGGCTATTGCTGCAAGAATGAAATAATGGTTCTTTTGGTATAAAAAGGAAGGGGAATACGGACTGTTGCGCATTCCCCTTTATTATCTTACTTTTCTCTTACATAACGTAGTGTATAGCCGTAATTGGAATTTAAGATTAATGAGTCAGCCGTAAGTTTCTCAACTCTTAAGGTGTCTATCCCCTCTATCTCCATACCGTTACCAATGCTTTTTACCGTGAGATAAAGTTCATCTCCTTGTTGCTCCCAATATTTATATACCAGCGTAGCCATATTAATGGAAGATGCATCCCCGCCCTCTTCCAGTTTGATACCCTGCATTTTTCCCGGCTGTCCTTCGATAGGCATTACCCATGAGCCAATGATAGAGTCTTTGCTTTGCTTTTCATTACAAGCGGCCATTGCAATAACCAATACGGCGGCTGCCCATAAAAGATTTTTCATTCTATTTTAACGATTC